>Ga0209712_10000198_pt1 | contig 54068 bp, 41 predicted proteins | sample ArcOceMetagenome_FD_187443 | JGI IMG/M metagenome (GOLD analysis project Ga0209712, IMG submission 187443) | Marine eukaryotic phytoplankton communities from Arctic Ocean - Arctic Ocean - Greenland ARC118M Metagenome (SPAdes) (version 2) | ecosystem: Environmental > Aquatic > Marine > Oceanic...
CGTCGCTGCAGGCAGACAAGAACAGGGAAGCCAGTAGCAGGCCCCCGGCGGACAGGCGGGTCAGCATGAAAATTCCTCGATGACATCAGGCACAATAAGCAAAATGAATAAGCAAAACGCACCGGCACACCGATGCGAAAGCAATCAGGGTGCACATAATGCGAATTATTCTCATCTTTTTAAAGGGGGACGGGCAAAATTTGCCCACCTTTGCCCGTTTTTCGTCCACAATTGGCCGGATAACCACGGATAAACAGGCCGTTTCCGGTGAACCCTGTTCACAAAACGCCTAATATAGCGCCGCCCTCCACTCTCCACCTTCTGCCTACAGTGCGAGTCGCCCGTTATGACTACCGTTTTGCTGATCCTGGTGGCGCTGGGCTTTTTGTCCATCGTCGTCGAAGACATCGTTCATATTGATAAAGCGAAAACCACCCTGTTTTTCGGGTCGTTCGCCTGGCTATTGTTCTTTATTGCCCCCCCGGCCCACCTCAGCCACGACGCGCTGATGGAAAGCCTGAACGAAAACCTGCTGGATATTGCCACCCTGTGGCTGTTCCTGATGGCCGCCATGACCTTTGTGGCCTACCTGTCCAGCAAGGGCATTATCGATAGCCTGGTCAACAAGCTGCTGCCCGAGCACATCAGCGAACGCAAATTGATGTTGCTCACCGGCCTGTTTGCTTTCCTGTTCTCTTCCATGGCCGACAACATCACCGCCACCCTGGTATGTATCGCCGTGCTGATGAACCTGAACCTGCCGGCGAAGAAACTGATGCGCTACGTGGTGCTGGTGGTGTTCTCGGTGAATGCTGGCGGCACTGCCCTGATCACCGGCGACGTCACCACGTTGATGATCTTTCTGGCCGGCAAAGTGGAAATTCCGGACCTGCTGTTACTCAGCCTGCCCGCTGCCGGCGCCGTGGCCGTGCTCGCCTTCATGCTCTCGCTGGGCCTCAGTGGCGACGTGCATATACAGAAAAAAAGCAGCGCCATTGAGCGCGGCGACAAGGTCATTGCCCTGCTGTTCTTCGCCACCATTGTCGGCACCATCGCCGCCAACGTGGCGTTCGGCATTCCGCCGGTGTTGTGCTTCCTGTTCGGCCTGTCACTGATGTTCATGGTGGTGCAGTTCCTGAACAAGGACGAACCAGTTCTGGAATACATTCGCAAGATCGAGTTCGACACCCTGCTGTTCTTCCTGGGCGTATTGCTGCTGGTCGGCATGCTCAAGGAGCTGGGAATGCTCGCCTACTTCCCGGCGCTCTATGAAGTGATGCCGCCGGTGGCCGCCAACTTCCTGGTGGGCCTGGCGTCGGCACTGTTTGATAACGTGCCGCTCACCGCCGCCCTGCTCAATTCCGGCATCGAAATGAACCTGGCCCAGTGGCTGTCGCTGACCTATTCGGTGGGCGTGGGTGGTGCACTTCTTGTCATCGGCTCCGCCGCCGGGGTGATCGCCATGAGCAAGATCGAGGCGCTGACGTTCGGCAGCTACCTGCGGTACTTCGGCTATCTGTTGGTGGCGTATAGCGTTGGGTTTGTCGCTGTACTGGGGCTCGGCCAGCTGCTGTAGGCATACCCCGCCGGACCGGGGTGACCCGGCCCGGCCTACCAGCGGCCTTCGCGCTGTAGCTGATTTTTCCATTTGCGCCAGCGGGGCTCTGCATACGCCGGGCGTGGCTTGAGTGCCCGTAACGGCGCCCAGTCACTCTCACCCAGCCGGCTCACCCATTCCTCATCGGGCAGAACCGCCTCCCCTTCATGGGGTTGCCCATGACAGCTATAACGGAAACGCAGCAACCATAGCGTTTCCTCTCCGCCCTCTGGCTCATTGTATTGCGTCACTGACAACACAGCCCCATCCACATTGGTGCCGTGCTCTCTGAGCAAGGCCCGCTCGTAGTAATAGCCAATGCTGCTGACACTGGTGACCAGCGCCATGATCATGACGCCAATGCCGACCAGCGCAAAGAAGGCCCCGCCAAACGCCGCCCCCCAATCATCGCCACCTTCAAACCAAAGCAGGCCGACGCCAACCGCCGCAAACGGCAAACCGAGAAAGAAGAAGAGCATGAAGAAAAGGGAAAAATGCCGGCGCGCCGACTGCAGCAGCAGCGGCCAGCTGAGCGGCCCAATGGCCATAGAGTGACTCCCGTCCCTGGAAAAACCAGACAGAAGCATACCGAAAAAGCCCCCGGACCCCGAGGGCTAATAGGCGGTCATCGAATCAGTTGGCGCCGTAAAGATCGCTGTCCAGATCCTTCAGGTCCTTATCCAGCTGTTGCCAGTTAGCCTGGCCATCCACGCTGTCTGCACCGGCCAGTTCATGGTATTCGTCAATGCGCTGCTGCAATTCTGTCAGCACATCCTGCAAAGCCAGCTGATGTCGCTCCGCTTCGGTGCTGCGGTCTCCAGCCCCCTGCTTTTCCAGTTGATCCAGCTCGGCTTCCAGTTCATCCAGCTTGCCCTTGATATCGGCAATCATTTGTTTACCGGTTTCCATAATCGCAACTCCTTGTTCGATCAGGGATTCACAGGTGAACCCGGTTTCAGAGTGGCCCCATTTATTGAACAGGGTCAAGTCTGTCACCGGCAACGGTACAGACGGTCAGACAATCGGGCATCAATACGTGTTCCCGGGGCCCATAATGGTTATGGTCGTTGTTAAAGGTTTCCGCTACATTGCGGAACAGTCCCTTACCCGATTGACCATGCAGGCCAACAATGAAAAAAACAGCAGAACGAGCAGAGCTGCTCAAGGACATGATTCAGGAAGCCATTGAAGATGGTGCTACCACCGTGGAAGACGTGCACCAGCATATTGCCGGGCTACCGTTTGACGCGCTGGAGAAGCTGGGCCTCTTTGAAGACAAGGCCCCGGCCCTGAAAGAAAAACAGCGCAAAACCATCGGCCTGGTGTACGACACCATTCGCAAGGTGAATCAGGAAGTGGGCGCGCTGATCTCCGAACAGTTTGCGGCGCTGGAAGATGCCCGCACCGCAGCCAAAAACATGGACGAAAAAGAAGACTGATCAGCGCCAGCTGGACCCCGCCTGAATATACCAGGCGGTCTCCTCTGGCCCCCGGGCAATATCCACCCCCATTGTCATCCCGTACCGGCGAGCAATCAGATAGCGAAACCCGGTACCGTAGCTGTTGGCCACCTCGGCGTCTGACAAATCCGAAAAGCTTTCTGCGGCACGTCCACCTCCACCAAAGAAGTTGAACCGCCAACGAGGACTGGCTTTCCAGATCGCCTCCACTTCTGCCACCGCGACCGCCTTACCCTGATAGCGCACCGCCGGAATGCCGCGCATATCCACATATGGCAACACATAAGGTGGCAATCGGGTACTGTCGCTCACATCGACACCGTCATACTGAAGGCGCAGGGCAAAATTGAAATGCTCGTTGGCATTCCAGTAATTCAGACCCTCCAGCGTATAGCTGCCAAAGTTGATATCACTGCCAACACTCTCCCCATACCACACGTAATTACCGGCATAGTAGAGCCCGGACTGGGGGGCCAGAGGGTTATCCCGGCTATCGTATTCCGCCAGCACACCCAACCCGGAGGTATGAATCTTATCCCCCAGATTGTTGCGCAAAAAGGTATTCACCGCCTGCTCCAGGCGCGGGTTGGGTAATGAAATATCTTCCTCAAGAGACAGCTCAACCTGCCGGTAAACCTGTCTTGCCCCCAACATCCAGCGGCTTGCGCCGAGCCTGAACTTCAACTCCTGGACCGCCGCCGGTCCTTTCACATTCAGCTCGACAGGGTCACGGAGGTCACGCCCGCCCAATGAATAAAAATCCAGATTCAAATCAGGGAACAAGGCAAAGCCGCGATAGCGAATGCGGTCATTATGCCAGAAGCCCATGTGCCCCAGCCCCGCCGCGCGCGTTCCATTTTCCGTGGCACCCAGCCCCACCACACTGATGTTATTCGGCAAAATGGCCGGACTGTTACCGGACACCCGCTGCTTTTTCTGCTCTTCACTTTCGTGGAAAAAAATCGCGCCCATGCCCAGGCCCGCGCCCACTGCAGGTTCGGTGATAATCATCGGAATCGGCAAAAAACCCTGCGGCACCTCGGAAAGATAACGGCTACCATCCAGCATGCCGTCTTCCGGGTCGATCATGTAATCCTGAAAGAAATCGGCCTGGACCGTTCCCGTCATCAGACCTGCAACTATCGCCAGCATCCCTCGCTTCAACATGGCCCGTTCCCTGTTTGCGTTCAGTTTGAAATTATTGCGCTGTTGCGCTTTGATAATCGCAGACTTGCTGCGATGACTCCACCATGCCTCATATGCCGCCCCTGATCGGGCTATTAGTGATCACCCTGCTCTCCACCGCCTGCCAGGCACAGCCCGGCTATGACCCAGGCAGCCGCCCTGCCAGCACCGCCCTGCCCAGCCCAGCGGAGGGGCCTATCGCCGCAGGCCTGGAACAACTTCACGCAAACCCCGAGCATGAAGATCAATCCGGCTTTTACCTGTTGCACGAAGGGCTGTCCGCCTTTGTGGCACGCGTTGCCCTGATTGAAGTGGCCCAGTCCTCGCTGGATCTGCAGTACTATATTGTTTCCGACGACACCTCGTCGCGCATCATTGTCGCAAAATTGCTGGAAGCAGCAGATCGGGGGGTTCGGGTACGTCTTCTGGTCGACGATCTGGGCACGCGTGTGGCAGAGCCCCTCGTTGCCACCCTCGAACAACATCCCAACATTCATATTCGCATTTTCAATCCGGTTGCTGCCCGCAGCGGCATTAGCCGGGCGTTTCAAATGGCCACACATTTCGGGCGCACCAACCACCGCATGCATAACAAATTGATGGTGGCGGATAGCAGCGTCATGATCACTGGCGGGCGCAATCTGGGCGACGAGTATTTTTCCAATACCAATGTGGATTTTCAGGATGTCGATGTAATGGCCGTGGGCAAAATTGTCCCTGACGGTGTTGCCAGTTTTGACCGGTACTGGAACACGCCCGCCTCGGTGCCGATCAATCGCGTTCTTGATGCCGACGATGCAGACATGGACCTGCCCACCCTGCAACGCACGCTGCTCCGTTTTCTGGATGAACAAAAGAACAGCGAGTTTGCCAGCGCCCTCTCCGGCTCCAGCCTGGGCCGCCGGCTTGTGGAAGGGAAAGTGCCACTGGACTGGGGGCAGGCTACCCTCTATGCCGACCCACCGGAAAAAGCCACCGCCCGCGACACACTGAGCCGCGATGACTATCTGGGCGCCTCTCTCAAGACCATTCTCGAAAGCGCCCGGCAACGACTGCAGATCAGTTCGGCGTATTTTGTACCCGGCGATGCCGGAGTGGCATTGTTCTCGGCACTGTCTGAACGCGACGTAAACATTGGCATCCTTACCAACTCACTCAGCACCACCGACGTGGCCATCGTGCACAGTGGTTATGTGAATTACCGCAAACCGCTACTGGAAAATGGCATCACCCTGTGGGAGCTTCGCGCCGAAGCCGGGCAACAGGAACGCATTCACTGGTTCAAGGGAAAATCCCGCGCCAGCCTGCACGCCAAAACCTTTGTGATTGATGACGACCGCACCTTCATCGGCTCCGTGAACCTGGACGGCCGCTCGATTTTGCAAAATACGGAAATCGGTTTGCTGATTGAAAGCGAATCACTGAATCAACAACTCAGCCAGCTGTTTGCCAGCTGGGTCAGCGACGATTCAGCCTGGCATGTCAGCCTTGATGACGAGGGAGAACTGCAATGGCAGGCGAGAGATGCAGACGACCACACCCCACTGACTCTGGACCACGACCCGGAGACGTCCCGCTGGCAACGCATCAAGGTGTGGATGCTGTCGTGGCTGCCCATTGAATCGCAAATCTGATGCTGACCTGTAGCGACCCGCTACCGGTTAGCGTCGTCAGCTTTTTTCTTCACTGCATTTCATCAGCAATACGCACCAGCAAGTCCGTCACGCCAACATCCACACCCGCTTGCGACAGCAACGTCGTCACCTGCCCGCGGTGATGAGTCTGATGATTGAAAAAATGCGTCAGCAAGCTGCCAAACCGTCGCCGCGCCGCAACGCCCTTGCTGTTACGATAAGACAGCACGTAATCCAGATCGGCGTCACGTAAATCGCCACACCAATCCACTATTTGTTGATCCAGCCATAGCCGGTGCCAATGCAGTTCGGCAAAGGTGTCCCGTACCGGGGCATCCAGCGCCGGCGGTGTGGGCAGCAGGGTGATCGGCGCAAGGCTGTCGATACACGCAGGATGCACCGCAAACCGCTTCAACCACAGCGTGTCCGCCACCAGCAAATGGTTCAGCGTATTCTCGATGGAACCGAAAAAAGCGCCCCGGTCTTCCCGGCGCACGGCCTCCGGCAGGGTGGCGGTGGCGTCATAGAGGCGCCCGTTCATCCATTGGTTATAATCCGCCAGCATGCGGATGGCGCTCAACTCACTCATGACACCCTGCGTCTTACTGGTCTGTTGCCGAATCGGTGCAAAACGCCTCGAACCCGGCCTGGGTATTGTCGAAGCCGCGGGCCTCAGCCAGTTCCCACGGGCGCTCACAGGCCCCGGTAGCCGGGCACCACTGATAACCCGCAGAAGGCAGGCAGCCGAAACGATCACGGTCACCACCAACCACCTTGTCCGGCTCGCAGCCGCTGAGTAGTCCCGCTACCAGCAGCAGGGCAGGCATCGCCGTCGTCATTGCCTTCATATCGCACTCCTTTGCTTGTCGATTCATCGGTTTTGACAGAGACGCTCATCACCTCTCTCCGCCCTGCCCCCAGTCTACGACGGATTTCGCAACTCATCTCTCAACCGACCAGCGCATTATCATCGCCGGCCTTTCCCGATTAGAATGGGCGGCTGGCCCACCGATCCATTCCAATCGGCACAGGCAGCGCCTCGCTGCGGCCACCGACAAGCCCGTTTTACAGTACCTGCAGTCGCCATGGACAACAGTATGCATAGGACGCAAACACCCGCGCAAACCGGCCCCGCCGGCAGCCGGCTGGTACAGCTGCTCGCCAGCCTGGACCCGAAAGCCGCCGCGTCCTCTCACCCCTGTTTTGCCGAACGGCTGGGACGCCTGTTTGACCTGTCCGACACCATTGCCCTGGATGCCGCTACCCAGCACCGTCCCAACGGCCCGTTTACCCCCCGGGACGATATCACCGACACCCTGCAGGCCGACCTGCTGAAAACCCGTAACACCCTGCTGGAGAATCTGAGCCACAGCTTCGCCGGCAAACAGGCGGCTTCGGTGATCAGCCTGCCCTCCGTCGATCGCGACGCCCCGGCAGACAAGCGCCCCAGCTTTGGCCCCTACGAACGCTTCCACCAGGCCCACCAGCGGCAAATGATCGCCGCACTGACCAACCTGCGCCTGCGCGCCCGCCGCCAGCTCACCGCACACAGTGCCGAGCTGGCACGGCTGGCCGAGCTGGATGCGGTGTTCGAGCACAGCCTCTCGGCCTACGTTCGCCGCTGCTTCAGCGCCCTGCCCGCCTTTCTGGAAAAGCGTTACCGCACGCTCTGGCAGCAGGGCCAACGCACACCACCGCAGGACTGGATGGCCGCCAACGGCTGGCTAGCGCAGTTCTGTCAGGAAATTCAAATGCTGTTGCTGGCTGAACTGGACGCCCGCCAGGAGCCCATTCTGGGCCTGCTGGGCGCCGCCACCGCCGCGTCCTGCGACGCAACCACCGGCTCCACGTTCGCCGACATTGATCACAAGGAAAGCACCACCCCATGAGACGTTTTTTATTTGCTCTGCCCTTTGCCCTTGGCGCCGTGGCCGTTATCTGGATTGGCGCCACCTTTTTGCGCAATCCGGTGGCCCTCACCGTTACCCTGCTGATCGCCGCCGTCTACGGGCTCGGCTTTCTGGAACTGCTGCGCTACCGCCGCGACACCGCCCGGCTGGATCAACAACTGCAGCAGCTCCCCGACCCCGATGCCGGCCGGGAATCACTGACCCGCTGGCTCACCGACCTGCCCGGCACGTTGCGCCATGCCGTGCAACGCCGCGTCGACGGCCAGCCCGCCGCCCTGCCGGGCCCGGTGTTGACCCCTTACCTCACCGGCCTGCTGGTGATGCTCGGCCTGCTCGGCACCTTCGTGGGCATGATCGTGACCCTGAAAGGCGCCGCCACCGCCCTGGACGGCAGCAGCGAACTGACCGCCATCCGCAGCGCCCTGTCCGCCCCCATCGCCGGCCTGAGCCTGGCCTTCGGCACCTCCATTGCCGGTGTGGCGGCCTCCGCCATGCTGGGGCTCACCGCCACCCTGTGTCGCCGCGATCGCATGGACGTATCCCGCCAGCTCGATGATGCGGTGGATGGCCAGCTGTACCGCTTTTCCCTGAACCATCAACGTGAAGCCGCCTACGCGGCCCTGCAAAGCCAGTCCCAGGTATTCCCGGAACTGGTCACCGCCCTGCAGACCCTCACCGGGCGCATGGAGCAAATGGGCGAGCAGCTCACCGGCAATCAACAAGCCTTCCACAACGGACTCCAGGAGCAATACCAGGGACTGGCACGCTCCGTGGGCGACTCCCTGCGTGACACTCTGGCCGACAGCAGCCGCCTGGCGGCGGAAAGTGTGCAGCCGATCATGGCCCAGTCACTGGCCAGCCTCAGCGAGCAGGTTCAGGGCACCCACGAAAAGCTCAACGCCATCACCGAACAACAGCTCGGCACCCTCACCGAGCGCTTCCGCGACACCACCGAACACGCCGCCGAACAATGGCGCGCCGGCCTTGCCGAGCACCAGCAAACCAGCGCCCGGCTGGTCAACGACATCAGCACCTCCCTGGCCGCCCACCACGACCAGTTCCAGCACAACAGCAACACTCTGCTGCAACAGGTCCGCGATACCCAGCAACAACTGGGCAACGCCAGCGAGCAACAACTGGCCAGCATCACCGGTGAATTTCAGACCGCCACCCGTCAGGCACTACAAGACTGGAACGCCGGACTGGAAGCCCACCGGGCCAGCGGCGCGGACCTGCTTGAACAACTACAGAGCAGCCAACAGGCCGTGGCCGAACACAGCGAGAAGCAGTTTGCCGCCATCGCCGGGCAATTCCAGGCCAGCACCGAACAGGCCGCCCAGCACTGGCAAACCGGCCTCGGCGAACAGCAACGCACCGTGGCCACGCTGGTCAGCGAAATCCGTAGCGCCCTGCACGAACACAACAGCGAATTCCGCGACAGCGCCGCCGGGCTGCTCAGCGGCCAGCAAACCGGCATGGACAGCCTGATCAAACAACTGGGCGAACAGTTGAATGCCCTGCGCGACCAGGAAGCGGCCCGCGGCGACGCCGCCAGCGAACGCCTGGCCGGGCTGGAGGCCACCGTCACCGAACATTTGGGCCGCCTGGGCAGCGCTCTGGAAGCCCCCATGACTCGCCTTATCGAAACCGCTTCGGAAACCCCCAAAGCGGCCGCGGAAGTGATCACCCGTCTGCGCGAGGAAATGACCCATAGCAGCGAGCGGGATAACGAACTGCTGGAAGAGCGCCGCCGCATCATGGCCGAGCTGGACACCCTGCTCAGTGCCCAGCAGGAAGCCGCCGGCGCCCAACGCGACGCCATCGACACCCTGATCCGTACCTCCAGCGAGACGCTCAGCCAGGTCAGTGACACCTTCTCGCAACAGGTCAGCGACCAGGCCAGCCGCCTTAATCAGGTGGCCGGCGACGTCACCGGCAGCGCCGCCGAAGTGGCCAGCCTCAGCGACGCCTTTGCCGCTGCCGTGCAGGTGTTCAGCAGCGCCAACGACACCCTGCTGGACAACCTGCAGCAGGTGGAAACCTCGCTGGAGAAATCGTCCGCCCGCGCCGACGAGCAACTGAGCTACTACGTGGAGCAGGCCCGCGAGGTAATCGAGCTGAGCATGGCTTCCCAGAAAGACGTGATCGATGCCCTGACCAGCCTGCGCCATAGCGAAGCGCCTGCGCAGGATGGCCAGCGCCCGGCTTCCGAGGTCAATTGATGGACGAATTACACGACAGCGATGCCCAGGCCTCGCCGGTCTGGGCCATCTTCTCGGATCTGATGGCCGCCCTGGTGGGCATTCTGGTGCTGTTGCTGGTGTGGGTGATCGGCATCCAGCTGGAACTGAGCCAGTCCCTGGAGCAGGAAAAAGCCAAACGACTGGCCGAAGAGCAGCGCCGCATGGCACTGGAAGACGCGCTGGCCGACCCGTTGGCCAGCGGCCGGGTGACCTTTCACAACGGCCGCATCGGCATCAGCGGCAGCGTGCTGTTCCAGCTCAACTCCGACCAGCTGCAACCGGAAGGCGAAGCCCTGCTCAGCGATCTGGTCAAGCCGCTACAGGTCTTCCTCAGCCAGCATGACGACATGCTCATGGTCAGCGGCTTCACCGACGACCTGCCCATCAACCGGGGCAATGGCCGTTACGCGGATAACTGGGGCTTGTCCGCCCAGCGAGCACTTACTGTCACCCGCACCCTGATCGAGCAGGGCATGCCCGCCGACCAGGTCTTTGCCGCCGCCTTCGGCGACAACCAGCCGGTGGCCCCCAACGACGACGCCGACAGCCGGGCCCGTAATCGCCGGGTGGAGCTGACCACCGTGCCCAGGCAGAGTGAGCAAGCCGATGCACCCTGATCATGCCGCGCCCTCGCCCACACTCGGCGCCCTGCTGGATCGACTAGCCGCTCTGCGTGAACAGGGCGCAGAACATTTCGAGCCGGTGCAGTTCCATTACCTGGACAGCCTGGCCCAGCGGCTGGCTGCCCTGCCTGAGCCCCCTATCGGCACACAGGGCAAACTGACCGCCCAACTGGCCGAGTACGAAGACGCGCTGCATCAGGCAAGAGAGACCCTGCAACGCGCCGGGGAACCCACCGACAACCCCGGCCAGTTCCGCTCCCTGCTACGGCGGCGCCAGCCGGCACAAGCGTCACCGTTTGCGCCCTTACAGCAGGCTTATAGCAACCCACCAGCGGATGACAGCCCGGAAGAGGGCAACACCCTGGCAGGCTTGCTGAAACAACAGGAAACCCGGGTACTGGCAGATAATGGCGCCAGCGCCCCTCCACCGCCGCCCAGGCAGCGGGAGCTGAGCGCCCTGCGCCAGCTTCGCCACCAGCGCCAGGCACACCGGGCACGCCAGCGCATCGACGATGCCATCACCCAGACCCCCAGCGACGCCGGCCCGCTCAACTCCCACCGGCTGGTCACCCGCTCCATCGAAACCCTGCGCGAGCTGTCGCCTGCGTATCTGGAACACTTCGTGAACTATCTGGATACCCTGATGAGCCTGGAAAAACTGGCGCGCAAACGCTGAACTCTCACCCTTCGAGTTTTGACGACCCTAAATGTTGGATTACGCCTTTCAGGCTAATTCAACCTACAAAACCAGAGAGTCGTCTGGTTTTGCAGGTCAGATTTACCCAAGGGCACAGAGAGCCTAAAGGCGTAATCCGACTTCGCCCTGAAACGAAAGACGCCCCAACATGTGGGGCGTCCAGCCGATAACAGCGTTTCGGTTAGTGACTCATTACACCGGCTTTACGCTGCCATCGTCTTCTCCGTCATTGCCTTCACTGTCGTCACCCTGATCGCGCAGAAGATCATCGTGCTCGGCCATTTCCCAGGGCAGCTTGCCCGGGGCCACATTCAGGAAGTGCAGGTAGTTTTCAAACTGGTCGAGCATGTCGCGGATGATATCCACCTCATCGTAACCGAACACATCGTAGGAACGGCCACCACGACGCAGGAACACCTCGGCGCGGCAATACTCATGGGCATCGCTCACCTTGGCCTCGCGGCTGCTGTAGGCATATTCCGGCACTGGCGTGGTAATCAGGCGGATGTCATAGATAAAGCCCACGTGCTCATCGCGGTTCACCACCAGCTCGGCACGGATAAACTGCTCGTCGAAATTCACCGTGGCATCCCAACCGGCCTTGCGTAGCTCTTCCACTACCTTGTTCATGCTGGACATGGCCGTTTCACGAATAAAGGATTCCACCTCCTCGCGGGTGGGGTAGCGGATCATGGCGGTGAGGCGATGGCGCCACTGGCTGCCGGTCATATGCCGGCTATGGGCCATGTGCGCCTGCAAACTGGTTTCCCGGTGCCCCTCGATCACCAGCGCCCGCCACATCCCCACGGCGGCCAGCAGAATGATGATCGCAAACGGCAACGCACTCACCATGGTCATGGTTTGCAGTGCGCTCAAGCCGCCAGCCAACAACAGCACAGACGCGATGGCGCCTTCCAGTACCGCCCAGAAAATCCGCTGCCAGGCCGGGGTTTCCAGCACACCACCGGACGCCAGGGAATCCACAACAAGCGAGCCGGAATCCGACGACGTCACAAAGAAGGTCACAATCAGGCACACCGCCAGGAACGACACCAGCGTGGACCAGGGCAAGTGATCAAACAGCTGGAACAGCGCCACCGCCTTGTCCGCCTGCACCTGAGTGACCAGCTCGGTATAGCCTTGTTCCATGATCGCGTTCAGTGCCGTATCGCCAAACACCGAGAACCACAGGAAGGTAAAGATACTGGGCACCAGCATCACCCCGACCACAAACTGGCGAATGGTCCGGCCACGGCTGATTTTGGCAATAAACAAGCCCACGAAGGGCGCCCAGGCGATGGTCCAGCTGAAAATAAACAGGGTCCAGTTGCCGATCCAGTCACTGTGCGTATACGCCTGCAAATTGAACGTACGCTCGACAATATTGCTCAGGTAACTGCCCGTATTCTGAACAAAACTTTCCAGAATATGCACGGTGGGGCCAACCACGAACACGAACAGCATCAGCACCACGGCCAGCACCATATTCAGAATCGACAGGCGCTTCACGCCCTTGTCCATCCCGGCCACCACCGACACCGTCGCCAGCGCGGTAACAATAGCGATAGCGCTGATCTGCACCATGTTGCCCACCGGCACATCCCACAGGTAATTCAGCCCGGCATTAATCTGCGCCGCCGACAAACCCAGGGTGGTAGCGATACCAAACATGGTGCCGAGAATGGCAAACACGTCGATGGCATGGCCGATCGGGCCGTAAATTTTTTCACCAATAAGGGGATAAAACGCCGAACGCATGGACAACGGCAAACCGTGACGGAAAGCGAAATATGCCATCACCAGGCCGACCAGGCCGTAAATCGCCCAGATATGAAAGCCCCAGTGGAAGAATGCAATCTGCATGGCCTGTTTCGCCGCATCCACCGTTTGCGCAGCGCCCACTGGCGGTTCGGCATAATGCAGCACGGGCTCGGCCACACCAAAGAACAACAGCGCGATGCCATAACCCGCCGAAAACAACATGGCGAACCATTCCGGAAACGAATACTCCGCTTCACAATGGTCGGGCCCCAACTTGATGTTGCCCCAGGAAGTCAGGCTGATGCCGACGATAAAAATAAAGAACAGTGCCACCACCAGCATATAGAACCAGCCGAAGTTAACGGTGATCCAGGACTGGGCAGCCGAAAACGCCTCCCCCGCCAGCTTCGGATCACTGATGGTCCCAATAATCAGTAATAACGCAACGATAACCGCCGGCACGAACACCGGCACAAGAATGGTTGAATTTCGCAACACAGCATTCTTCGCCATACAAAACATCCCTATTCGGCAAACAGACTGGTCAGTGGTAGCCGCACAAACCCCAGGTTCTCTATGACCATACAGACCGTTAACTCGCCTTTCCAGCACCCCACTCACGGCCCAGGTTACGAATATAACTCACCGCCTGCGGCATACTGATGGTCAGCCGTTCAACACGATCCGCGGCGACCCGAATCAGCGAACCCGACCAGGGATCCGGCGCACCAGGCAGATAAATCGTCACCTCGCCGTCATCGCCGCGCCCCACCTCAAAACACAGTTGCGAATAATCATCAAAACGCACCTGCACCGGCACCATTAATGCCTCGCCGCTTGCGTCCAGCGACAAGGACTGGGAAAAGGATTTGATAAAGGCATAACCGGGCAACAGCATTAACAGCCCATCGAGACGATGGTAAAACCGCCGCGCCACCCGGCTCATGGCAAACAGGCCAGCGAGGAAGCACACCAGCACCATCGCCAAAACGGCCACCAGGTCCGCCACCGCAACCCCGCCAATCGACTCCAGTGGCACAAAGCGCTGCACCGGCGCCGCCAGGCGCGACATAAGCTCAAACGCCTTGCCAAACACCACCATGAGCACAACAACCGGGATAAGAAATGCCACCCCGCCAATCAAGGTTGCCTTGAGAAAATGCATCCATTCATCCTCATTGCTGAATGACTTCTGGATAGCATATTAATGGCCGGGGGACTAGCGGGGAGGGGGCGTGTTCACTGAAACGGAGAATGAGGGGCCTGGCGTGCAGCCCCGTAAGTCGTATCGGCCTAATTTACGGCCCGTCTGAATCAATATCTTCACCAAACATGATCCGGTGACCGTCCGGTGTGGCTACGCCAAACTCACGCAATCCCCATGGCTTATCCGCGATCTCCTGAAAAATATCAGCGCCACGCTTCTGATAATCCTGGTAAAGGTCGTCGATGGACTCACAGTTCACATAGGCGAAATACGAATGCTCTCTGGTATCACCGGCAGACATTTCGTCAGGGCAATGGCCTACCATTACATGAAAACTGCCCAGGCTCAGGAAGGACCAACCGTCCACACGAAAGCGCACCGAGAATCCAAGCTTGTCCAGAAAGTAGTTTTCCGTGGCTTCGATATCCTTGACTGCCAGCACATGCTGGGTTGCTTTTACTTTAAACACCGGTGATTCCTTTCAGGGGTTCACTTGGCGGCATAACGCTGCCGACACGTGCTTGTCGCGGTTCAAACTTGATACTAAGCATTTAGCTGACCTCGATAACTTGAAATTTGCTCGAGATACAGAACCCCTTCAGAGTTTAGTATTAGTTCAGCTATCACTCCGGTCTGACGCTCAAGCGGAAAAGTACAAGTAACCAATGCAACCAAACCCATTTCTGGTTCCTTGAAATAGCAAGATCTGACAGTGAAACCAGAACGATAAATATCGCCAACAGCCTCTCCGCAAGCTTTATTAAAGTCATCTTCTACTGCAACTATTGGATTTTTATCGAAGCTAATAGCATATCCATACTCAGACGCAATGCGCCCAAAAGAACCGTCCTGAAGCAGTTTAGATAACTCAACTCCAGCTTCAGTCAACTCATCTAAGGTCATGGATATTCCAGCGCATAAAGCCCGGCGCAGCGGGCAAATTGGAGCGAGGAAAGAGCGGAAATTTGATCCGTTTTCTGCCGTTTGCTATGCATTAGAGAGCACGCCCCACGACTCACACCACCCATCGTACGCACCCATGATAAGACTGATTTCACTCTGATAATGCACAACCAATTCGTAAGTCAGCCTATCGTTTACCTTAACCAGGATATAGCCTTGTCCTTCATCATCAGGATCATAAATTTCGACCGACCCAAATTTATCAACGAGAAGATCAATTGCCTTTGAAGATGGCGGCCAGCCTTTGAAATCGATCATGAAATCGATATCAAGACGCGAAGAGAAATCGAACCCCTGCTCATCAAGCCTTCTTAGCACGTCCCCATCTGCATCTTCTGGCCAGCTCATGACTATCCCCTTACCGCATAACGCCGCGGACACGCGCTTGTCGCGTGCTCCGCCTTGTTATGCATTTTCGAGCCTTGAAATCAGCTTGCTTTGTACCGCGCGCCACGTGCCATTCTCTCCGTCTTCCTCCCAGAGCTCCTGCAGTTCAGAGCCAGCGAGGATTTTCTTGACCGCCGCTAGCGCCTGCATGGCGTGAGTTGCGTCTATTTGAGGCCTCTTTCCAAACAGAATGCCCTGCTTCTTTTCGAGCCAAACCCCAAGCTCTTTGGGGATGAAGGATGTGTCGCCTGACACTGATGCAGCGATAACTTCCGCAGCGGCAAGAGCCTCAGCACAATCGGGAGACTCCAAATACTCCTCTTCACTCAGCACTCGATTTATCGGGTTCATTAGCACATCCAAACCTCTGGACTTCTCGAGCTCACAAACCCAATCACTTGCATCGTCATTCCCGAAATTGTCTTCACTCCACGCACCCACTAAATGTCTCCTTTTTGTGCATAACGCACCGCGCAGCGGGAAAATTGGAGCGAGGAACGAGCAGATATTTGACCCGCCTGCCGCGGCTTGTCATGTGAATCGCTCGCACAGTAATCACCCATTATCTTGGCCTCTTTTCAGTGGCCACCTTGATAAAGCGAGAAAGACCACCCCGAGCGAAAGAGCCAATAGCCCCTCATATCCAGGCGTCTCCGCTGGCACAATTTGATAATATGTATCTGGCTCACGACCTATGACCAGATCAATAGTTGACTGCCAGAAATCAACTGGAAGAAGGCCTAGAAAATAGAGCCCTGCATAAAGAATGCAAAGGACTCCCAACCAAAACGAAAACCACTTCATAAAGCCACACCTAGCCTTAATACACATAACGCCGCGCTCTGCTGCTCGTCGGCAGCAGCGCCTTGTTATGCTTATCTCTCTGCATTTGATTGATTGAGATACATTTGAATTGACAAAACCAATACCGCAATACAAACAATTAGGGTTGCCCATATGTACACAGGGTACTGGATTTGCTCCCACCAGCTCTCCGCAAAATGCATCCGGTAGGAACCATCGGGGGAATGCTCCTCAACAGGAGTGGGGTCATGTGTAGCCCACGCCATAATTGTAGTAAAAACAACCGCGGCCGATGGCACAGAAAGAAGCACTGCCACCAACCTATGCCCACTCAGAAAAATCAAATACCCAGACAGAAAAACAAGTGAAAAGCCAATTGGATGGGCATAGTCACGAAGGTAGTAAATGCTTTCCCAGAGATAATTAATAAAAACGCCCCCTCAAATTTCGATAAAAGCATAACGCCAAACTCAGCGGACTAATTGAGTGCAGCGAAATTTGATCCGCTGCAGCCCCTGGTTATGTTTAAAGTTCAATCATATCCGCCACTTGATATCCAAGGTTAGTCACCTCAAAGGTTTCGCCTTTATGACCACGCTCAATAAGCAAACCTTCCTCAACCAACTCTTGAATGGCCGCTTCCCATCTGGCTACTTCTCGACGATCTTTGGACTGAATTAGATTTTTTCCATTGGTCTGAACGTCTGTACCCCCAATGTATCTTAGATACATAACATTTCCATGGGTATCTGAACTGGCCTCTTTGAGTAAGACTCTCGCTTCATCTGACAACTCGGGAAGTCCACTCGAAGATTCAACAGGGACAGACGTATGTTGCCCAGATGCCTCTAGAAACATTGGGTGTTCATTGAGCTTAAGCTGGAGATGCCGGTAAAACTTTTGGCGAAAATCTGAGTGACTATCATAGCCCTCATATAATCCGCGTTTTTGGCAGGATTCTTTGAAGCGCTTGAGATGCTGAAATTGTTCTACATCTACTGAATCCATTGCGACAGGCTGACTCGAAAAGTAGAGCATTGCGGGTTTGTCTGTTTCGATGTGCCGCTCGATCTCTTCAACGGTTCCACTCGCATATTCAGAAGTTGCAGTTCCAATTCTTGTCCAGAATACCCCAACCAAAAGATCACATTTGTCTAGAACTTGATTGTTAATTATCTCTTGCGGAGAGGAGCCCATTTCAGGAGATGAGTGCGACTCCCAGCCTATAGGTAGGAGTACGATGTTTCTTGCCACCGAATGGACCGCATTCCATTCGTAAATCACATCTCTGACAATCGCGCGCTCTGACGCAACATCCCCAGGTGAGGCGATCATCACGTTGTAAACTCTTGCGTCATAGCTCATTTTCTATCCTTACTCCTTGAACATAACGCCCACCTCAGCCGCCGAAGGTCGGCTTGCAGGCACTTGTTAAGTTACTCTGAACTTGCATACCAGTGATGATAAAAGTCTTCCTGGGTAACTTCCGACAAAGAAGGAGGAACTATCAGCTTGTGCTCATTATTGAAAGACAACACCAAGCTTCCTCTTTGGTACTCAAACGACGTCAGCCGTACATAGTTTAGGGAATTCATACCCTCACTCCATTCCTCAAATTCACCGGCATCTCCAGGGTATTCGCCGGATCGCATAACCGTTCCGGATGAGTTAACGAGGAACCATGGAGGATCAATCCAAATATATTGCCCTTTCTCCGCAAACCTTAACTTAATTGAATTACATGCTAGTGTTCGTTCGCAATCACGGCCAACAAAGGAATTTATAATTTTTATATCTTCGTCGTGCCCCATAGATAGATCTCAAACTTAACGCCAGCCATCATGCGCTCGTCGCATGCATGGCATTGTTATATGATGCAACCTTAACTAAGAAAGTCACCAATATTCCTCAACGCGCTTTCTTTTCCTCTATAAAACTCTGTGTAGCCACATTTTGCGCAAGATACAAAAGAGAACTTTTCAGTTTCCACCTCAAGGAAACTCGAAAGAATACCTCCAGAGCCCCTCATTTCTCCTGCTTTATACTCACCGAACCCACACTTGACGCACTCGTATTTGCTCCCCTGAAGAGCCAGATACTGGGCTTTGTGAGCTTCAATTTCTGTATCTTGGGGAGATGCTGGGCATCCACATCGAACACAACGTTTCTCATCTGCTTCATTGCCAAGCTCACAGGCCATGCAGCGCCATCTATAATTAGACATACTTATCCCCCCCATATAACGCTCCGCTAAAACGCGCCGTATTTTGGCGTCGTTTTGAGCGACTTGTTATGTTTTATTAGCACTGAAATTCCTTATTATTTTTGTCATGATCCATGAAAGCCCTGCCACAATAAAAAAAGCCAAGACAATAGAAAAAGGCGGAATGACAAAGTAACCATAAGTATCGCCGCCAATGCAGCCTTCAGAAAAGCCTTTCCAGGTACCGCCAGACTCTAAACAAGCGTCCTGCGCAATAAAATGTGCTGCCCCAAAACTCCTATAGCCAGTACGGCGATAGAAATCACGATTGAAATCGCCCAGACCTTCATTAATTAGAGACCACCCTTATAAAAACATAACGCCTGCCTCAGCCGCCGAAGGTCGGCATGCAGGCCCTTGTTATGAGCAGCGGCCAAGCCTGCTCTTATATTCCATTGAGTATATCCCTGAAAAAACCGTAATTTTCGCAGTCATTAAACTTCCAGTGATTTACGGTATCCCATGACTCTCGATCTTGTTCCTCGCGAAATATATCAATCGGAAACCTGATGGTGTCAGAAACCACGGTTAGAGGAAAATCAAGCAGACTAAAGAAGCCAATAAAAACGAAATTTCCTCCATATTCTAGCGCCCCCTGATCGTAATTCTCTCCAAATATGTTTCTTTGCGCCGAATAATTAGTGCAGTAGAGCGCGGAAACTGCATGCCCGCTACCATCAAAGGAGTGACCTGGTCGGGTGAATGCCAGAGAAGAGCACCCTCCCAAAAGCGATAGACTTAAAGCCAATACCAAACCTCTCATATCATGAGCTCATAACGCCCGCCTCAGCCGCCGAAGGTCGGCTTGCAGGCTCTTGTTAAATTTTTCTTGTATAGCATGACAACCATGCAAGCAGTAAACAAAGCCACAAGCCCCCATAAGGGTGAAAGCAGAACCATGGGTAGCAAACCCAAAAACAGCGAAATCCTTGTTTCGGCAGCCGGCTCGCCCCTTCTAACGGAAAACAAGGAGAGAATAAAAGCCGCAACACCCAAAAGGACTGCCACAAACCCAACCACTATGATTGATATCTCTTCTGTAATGGATATTCCCGCAGAGGTGTATCCAGGCAAGGCTTCACCTTGATTAAAAGCAGCCGAAATCCTTGCAATGTAGGGCGCAAGATAGAGGTTGATACCGTCATCAATTTTCCAGGCATGCAAAGTCAGGTAGGAAAGCACCAATCCCACAAAGCCTAGAAATGCACCAATCTTCCCTCTCGACATCGCCATGCCTTTATCAATTTAACGCCCCAAGCAGGGGCAGATTTTGCGTTTTGAGCGCAGCGAAGCAAAATTTGTCCTACTGCCTTGGCTTGTTAAATGCTCGCCCGGGATTCGAAGTAGCCGATTTCGGATACCAACTGCTGTAGCGAATTAAACTTTGACATGTACAAGGGAACCTCTTTCTTCTTGTTTTGAAAGGGTGAGCCTCTTAATTTCTTAGTCAAAAGAAATTCCTCCAGCTCTCCCTTCAGCTCATCAAAGGAATACTTCTTACCCATACGGAAGCAAAACTTAACTTTAATAGACTTATTCTCATTCCCCCAACGGAGGTATGGAGAATGCTAGAGTATCCAAGGACCTCCGCTGAATCAACGAACCACTCCTGCCCCATTGAATCTATAAATCTAGCGCCTTCATAACACCCTGAGCGATAGTTTTTAAGGCCGCATATTCCGTAATTCTTCTCCGCCACGGGGAGAATATAGTCGGCATTCATGTGCAATATCGGAAGTCTGATATCCATAGCATTTAACAGCGTATTCAGTCGAACGGTTCGACATATCTTTTTTCGACATAATTCTTAACAGGCTACAGCATGTAATGCTGAAGAACCCATAACCCTTAGCAACTTAGCCCAAAAGTGAGAACCCTTCCCATCTGACAAAACTCGAACGAGCGGCCTATTTCCGGGGCTTCGATGCACATTTAAGTCGCAACCCGAACCAAAGATCAACGACTTAGCGAATTTTGCGATATCTCCTACGGCTATTTACGCCCCGTTCTGTTGAGCACGGGGTCTCCCGTGCCCCAGCCTGCTATGGGTAGGGAGAATATGATGAACAATAGAACCAGAGATATTCCGGTTTCCATTCCTGATAAGCCTGTCAGGCTACTGGATCAATTCCGCGCCTGGCTGCGCACCAATCATTATCGTTATCAGACTGAACGAACCTATGTTCATTGGGTGATTACTTATATCCGCTATCATGGCCGCAGACATCCTCGCGAAATGAGCTCCCCGGAGATACAGGCTTTTCTGACTCATCTCGCTACCCAGAGGCATTGCAGCCCCGCCACGCAGAAAATAGCCCTGAATGCATTGAACTGCTTCTACCGAAAATTTCTCAAGATCGAGTTCCCGGCGCTGGATTTTCGCCAATCACGCAAGCCTCGCAGGCCTCCCGTCGTTTTTACCGACAAAGAAGCACGCGCCATCATTGAGCAACTAACAGATCCATTCAAACTGATGGCTGAGCTTATGTATGGTTCCGGATTGCGAGTTTCCGAAGCCTTGCGACTAAGAATCAAGGATATTGATTTCGGCCAGTGTCAGCTCATTGTTCGCGAAGGAAAAGGAAACAAGGATCGCGTCACCGTACTTTCCGGACAATTACATGGGCGCCTGAAGCTTCAGATCGATCTGGCCAGCAGTTATTACAAACAGGACAGGGAGAACGGGGTTGGCCCCGCATGGATGCCCTATGCGCTGGCGAGAAAGTACTCCGGCCAAGCATCACAGCTGGGCTGGCAATTCATTTTCCCTTCCCGCGAGCCCGCCCGGGACCCACAGACTGGCATTATTCGCCGCCATCACCATCATCCGGACACCATTCGCAAGCAGATCAAGCATGCTGCGCAGGAAGCCGGGATTGTTAAGCTCTGCGGCCCGCATACTTTTAGACACTCATTTGCTACAAGGTTACTGGAGAGCGGCTACGACATTCGCACAGTGCAGGAACTACTGGGCCACAGCGATGTGTCGACCACCGAGCGCTATCTGCATGTGATGAATCGGGGAGGCCTGGGGGTAATCAGTCCGCTGGATCGGGGGTAGGCGGGTGGGAGATTCAGCTTGCCGGACGAAGGGTCTTTGATCCTGGGTTTTGTTCGCCCCTCCAGCGGGGATCCTACAGCGAGAACAGCAATACTCCGAAATCCACCCTCCGTGAACTCTGAGCCCTCTGTGGTAAATCCGCTTTTGATCTTTGCGTGCTGCATGTTGCGTGAAGCGTGTTGCAGCCGCGAAGCGGCATAAAAAAACCCGGCTTTCGCCGGGTTTTAATCGCTTCAGGCGTGTTGCATGAAGCCTGTTGCTTGCTGCGTCTCTTATTCGCTCCAGGTCAGGTCCAGCTCTCTTGCCGCTTTCACATCATCCAGGCGACGGACCGGTTGGGTGAAGGGCGCCTCTTTCACCGTGTCGGGTTCGTTGCGCGCTTCTTCCAGGATAGCGGCCATGGCCTCCACGAATTCGTCCAGGGTTTCCTTGCTTTCGGTTTCGGTGGGCTCGATAAGGAAGCACTCCGGCACCAGCAGCGGGAAGTAGGTGGTGGGCGCGTGCTGGTTGTAGTCCAGCAGGCGCTTGGCGATATCCATGGCGGTGACACCCAGTTCTTTCGCTTCTTTTGCAAAAGTGAGAATGAACTCGTGGCTGGCACGACGATCCGGATAGGCGGCGGTGCAGCCCACGGCTTCCAGACGCTTGAGCAGGTAGTTGGCCGCCAGGGTGGAGAATTCGCCCACGCGGATCATGCCTTCGCGGCCCAGGGAACGGGCGTAGAAGTAAGCGCGCAGCAGCACACCGGCATTGCCCATGAAGGCACTGAGGTGGCCGATGCTGGTATCCAGAGTATCGGTATCGATCCAGTGGTAGCTGCCGTCGTCCCGCTGGCCAGCCATGGGCGTGGGCAGGTAAGGCAACAAACGCTCGGACACACCCACCGGGCCAGCACCGGGACCGCCGCCGCCATGGGGAGTGGCGAAGGTCTTGTGCAGGTTCATGTGGATCACGTCGAAGCCCATGTCACCGGGGCGCACTTTACCGAGGATGGCGTTCAGGTTGGCGCCATCGTAATAAAGCAGCCCGCCGGCTTCGTGGACGGCTTTGGCGATGTCTTCAATCTGCCGTTCGAACACGCCACAGGTGGACGGATTGGTCATCATCAGGCCGGCGGTCTGCGGACCGCAGGCAGCCTTGAGCGCTTCCAGGTCCACGTCGCCATCTGGGCCGACCGGCACTTCACGGACCTTGTAGCCACACATGACGGCGGTGGCCGGGTTGGTGCCGTGGGCGGCGTTGGGGATCAAAATTTCAGTACGCTGATCGTCGCCACGGGCATCGTGGTAGGCACGGATCATGGCCACGCCGGCAAACTCACCCTGGGCACCGGCCATGGGGGCGAGGGAGACGCCCTTCATGCCGGTGACTTCTTTCAGGAAGTTTTGCAGTTCGAACATGCAGCTGAGGAAACCCTGGCTGTGGCTTTCCGGCGCCAGCGGGTGACGATTGAGAAAGCCCGGCAGCATGGCGGCCCGGTTGGCACCACGGGGGTTGTACTTCATGGTGCACGAACCCAGCGGATAGAACTGCTTGTCGATGGCGAAGTTCTTGCTGGACAGGTTGGTGTAGTGACGCACCACCTGCATTTCAGACACTTCCGGCAGCCCCGGCTTTTGCTTGCGACGTAGGTGCGCAGGAATGGCGGACAGCTTGTCCTCCGCCAGCGCCTTGGGCGCTTGGGAGGTGGCGCTACGACCCGGGTGAGACAGTTGGAAAATCAGTTGTGTCTCGCTCATGCCATTTCCCTCCATTCGTTGAGGACACTCTTCAGTGCTTGTTCGAACAGCTGCAAATCCTGCTCGGAATGGACTTCGGTGGCATTCACCAGGATCGCATTGTTCATGTCATAGTCGCCGGCCAGGCTCACGCCGCCCAGCACGTCTTTCTCGGCCAGGGCCGCCAGCACCTGATCCGCCGGTTTCGGCAGGGTCAGCACCACTTCGTGGAAGGTGGGCGCGGTGAAGGCACGCTCTACACCGTCGATGGTGGTGAGCTTGTCGGCCAGTGCCTGGGTGTTGGCATGGCAGTGAGCCGCCACATTGCCGAGGCCATCCGGCCCAAGCAGGGAGGTATAAATGGTCGCCGCGGTCATGGCCAGGCCCTGGTTGGTACAAATGTTACTGGTGGCCTTGGAGCGACGAATGTGTTGTTCGCGGGCCTGCAATGTCAGGGTGAAACCCTGCTTGCCTTCCATGTCCACGGTGCGGCCGATGATGCGACCCGGCATTTGCCGAACGTGTTTTTGCTTGCAGCACATAAAGCCGAAGTACGGACCACCGGAGGATAACGGCACACCCAGCGGCTGCCCTTCACCCACAACGATATCCGCACCTTCTGTGCCCCATTCACCGGGAGGCGTCAGCAGCGCCAGAGAGGTGGGGTTCACCACACCGATGACCAGCATCTTGTTGGCATGGGCCCAGTCGGTGAGCGCATCCACTTCTTCCAGTGAACCGAAGAAGTTGGGCTGGCTGATCACCAGCGCCGCATAGTCTTCGCCTTCAAAGTCTTTCAGGGCATCCAGCGGGGTCTGCCCGGTAGCGGCATCAAACCCGACCCTTTGCAGCGCCACGTCCTGATTTTCCACGATGGCCTGGGTGGCGCTGGTGTAGCGCGGGTTCAAGGCAGTGGGCACCAGCACCTTGCGGGACTTGCTTTTGCGATTGGCACGCAGGCTCATCAGCACCGCTTCGGCCAGACCGGAAGCACCGTCGTAGACGGAGGCATTGCTCACGTCCATACCGGTGAGGCGAGTCATCAGGGTCTGGAATTCGTAGATCACCTGCAGAGTGCCCTGGCTGGCCTCCGCCTGGTACGGGGTGTATGCCGTGTAGAACTCACCCCGAGTGGCAATTTCCCATACCGCCGCCGGCACGTGGTGCTGGTAAGCACCTGCACCGATGAAACTGACCGCGCCGGCATCCTGGGCAGCACGGTCGCTCATCAGCCGGGTCACTTCCATTTCGCTCAGGCCTTCTGGCAAGGCATCAAGCTTGCCAGCGGCTTTCAGGTGCGCAGGAATCTCATCGAACAAATCTTCGATGCTGTCGGCGCCAATGGCGTCGAGCATGGCGCGAACGTCATCGGGGGTATGGGGGATATAGGGCATGGGGCTACCTGGATAGGTTGGGTTTGGCTTTGGGTCCGCAGCGCTAAAAAACGCTGGGGATCAGCTATGAGTTACGAGCTACGAGCTGCTAGAAAAATCTTTTCCTGGCAGCTCGTAGCTCGCGGCTCGCAGCTGCGAATAATCGCTACGCGATTATTCGCTATCGATCTGCGCCTGGTACTGGTCGGCGGTGAGCAGGTTGTCCAGCTCACCTTCGTCGGTCAGCTGGACTTTGAACAACCAGCCGCCTTCATAGGGAACGTTGTTGACCAGTTCCGGCTCATCTTCCAGTGCTTCGTTGATTTCAACGATTTCACCGGACACCGGGCTGTAGATGTCGGAGGCCGCTTTCACGGATTCCACCACACCGGTTTCATCACCGGCGGCCACCACCTGGCCCACTTCCGGCAGTTCCACATAGACCAGATCGCCCATGGCATCCTGAGCGTGGTCACTGATACCGACGGTGGCAACACCGCCTTCTACCTTGGCCCATTCGTGGCTGGCGGCATAACGCAGCTCGGCTGGAATCTCGCTCATTGTTTTCTCCTGTTAAGAGTCGCTTGCACGGGACATGCTTCACGCATGCACGCTGAAATGTACTCTGCAGGCGCGCCGCTGGCGGCGCCCCTGCAGTGGGGCTATATTTTGGCGGAGATGCCGTTGGCATTTCCGCCCTACAAAACAGGCTTCCCGCCGCGTGTTGCGTGCCGCGTGAAGCGTGTTGCTACAGCTCTTTATAAACTACCTCGCCATTACGCACGAACGGCGGCTTGACCACCTGTGCAACCTGGCGCTTGTTGCGGATTTCCACATCCACCTTGCCGGTGGCGCCTGCCGGCAACCGCGCCAGGGCGATGGATTTCCCCAGTGTGGGCGAGAAGGTACCGCTGGTGATTTCCCCTTCTTCGCCATTGGCCAGCAAGACTTTCTGGTGGGCGCGCAACACGCCCTTGCCTTCCAGAATCAGGCCCACCTGTTCGCCATGGCCATTTTTTTGCTGGTTGAGCAGCGGCTGGCGACCGATGAATTCCCGGTCGTTGAGCATCACCGTCCAGCCCATGTTGGCTTCCCACGGCGTAATGGTGTTGTCCATATCGTTGCCGTACAGGTTCAACCCTGCTTCCAGCCGCAAGGTGTCACGGGCACCCAGGCCGATGGGGGCAACGCCGGCGGCCAGCAACTGGCCCCACAGGGTCACGGCATCCGCGTTGGGCAGCATGATTTCCACGCCGTCTTCGCCGGTGTAGCCGGTGCGGGCGATCATCCAGTCACCGTCCTGCGCGAAGGCAAAAATTTTCAGGCTGCTGACTGCCTCGGCACGGGCGCCGCTGAGCAGCTCCGCAAGGATTTCACGGGCCTTCGGCCCCTGAATCGCCAGCATGGCCAGTTCCGGGCGCTCATGAATATCCACGGCAAAACCGCCTGCCTGCTTTTCCATCCAGTCCAGGTCGGTCTCACGGGTCGCGCAATTTACCACCAGTCGGTAGCCATTGTCCTGTTTATAGACGATAAGGTCGTCGATCACGCCGCCATTGTCGTTAAGCATGCCGGTGTACAGGGCGCGGCCCGGATCAATGCGATCCACGTCGTTGGCCAGCAGCTGGCGCAGGTAATCACGGGCACCGGCGCCGGCAATATCCACCACGGTCATGTGGGAGACATCGAACACGCCGGCATTTTGACGCACGGCGTGATGCTCTTCGATCTGGGAGCCATAATTGATCGGCATATCCCAGCCGCCGAAGTCCACCATCTTGCCGCCAGCAGCGAGATGGGCGTCGTATAAAGCTGTGCGGTGAGCCATAAAAAGCACCATGGAACGAGTGAGTGGGGAATTATATCGACACGGGGCCGGGCGGCATAGGCTGGGCCGGGAATCCGTATCCACAAAAAAGCCGGCCCGCAGGCCGGCTTGAGCATCACCGTCAGGGACGGTGGCGTTACTGCGGTTTCTTGATGGACCCGCTCTGGAAGGTAAGGTTCACCCCACCCTCCGGGATCTGCAGATCAATGGTGGCCAATGCCCCGCCAATACGCACGTCGATATTCTGCGCAGCCAGGCTCACCAAACCGATGACCAGACGGCCATCGGGGAGGAAATCCACCGGACCGGACAACTGGAGGTCATCCAGCGGGTAACTGTGCAGGTTGAATGGCAGCCCCAGCGGCGCTTCCATTTCCGGCGCATCGAGCAACAAATCCAGCGTGGTGTCGAACATCAGCTGGTCTTCTGCCGCGTCGTAGCGGATCCAGCCGGTTAGCGGCTGTGTGCGATTGCCACTGCCATCGTCGGCATAACGGGCACGCATGACCAACGGCTCGGTGGGCACGTTCGGGCTGACCAGACCGGCAATCTGTGCGTAGACGTCGGTGTTGGTTGTCATCAACACCGGCGGATACAGCGTCACCTCTACCGCCTGTTCAGCTTCGTTCCAGCCCACAATATCCGCGTTGATACCGCCATTGAGATAGGTGAATTTATCCGCCGGGCAGGTTTCGTTGATATTGCAGCCAATATTTGCCGCCGTGGCGATGCCGCCGGTGTCCAGCACCGCCAGCTTGGCGGCATTGGTCGGGGTGGGATACTGGCCGCTGCCCGGTGGCTCTTCCCGGGCCTTGGTTTCGCTGTCGTCGAGCAGGAAGTTGGCATTCACATCCGCCTTGGGCAGGTTGCGCAGCGGCAACAACACATTGTCGGTGGCCGCGGCGCCGGTGAAGGCAATCGCCATATCCGGCCCGCCTTTGTCCGCATCCGGCCCCAGTAACTGGGCGGTCTGCAGAGGCATGTCATCTTGCGAACAGATCACCTCACCGGCGCAACCGGCCTGCTCATGGGATGCCAGCACATACCGGTAAAGCACTCCCTCTTCCCAGGGCTGTTGCGGGGTAATGGTCAGTTTGCGGGTGTCCATGCTCAGGTGAGCGGGCACCGCTTCCTGGCAATTACCGGCGGTGTCGATTTTCTCTACCCGTACACTGCCTTGCCCGCAGGCGCTGCCCAGCACCATGCTGTCAGCCGCCATGTTGCGTGAAAACTGCACTTCGATGGCACGGTTGGCGGGCATGGTGGGCACGGGCAGCAGATCACCGGCCTGATCCTGATAGGCACTGGCGCACTCACCCTGGATACCGTTGCCCAGGTCTTCACTACCGGGATCAATGGCGCAGCCATATCCGGGGTACACCGTGGTGGTGTAGGGCGTGCGCGGGCTGTTGGTGGTGGCATCCACCATGGTGAAATCGAGAGTTTCCGGGTTCGCCGGGTTACCACTCAGGTCCTGCACACCATCGGTGAACGCCACCTGATAGTCGCTGCCGAAGGCCAGCGGTTGGTCCGGCGTCAGCACCAGTGATGCACCATCCAAGCGCCACTGGAACGGCACATCCGCGCCCTGTTCGGTAAGAGTCACGGTGGAACCGGGGACGATGGACTCCTGGTTCGGGGTTTCGTCGAAGTTCAGCACCACCGGGTCGCCAGGGCGGAAACGGCCGGCGAAATCACCGGGCTGCCAGCTTTGCAGGCTGGGACCGGTGATATCCACCTCAGGCTCCGGGGCGGTGGTCTGGTCCGCGTAGGATTCCATGTGGAAACTCAACACCCCGTAGGCGGTTTCCACCCCTAACACTTCCGGTTCAATCACCCCGATCGCATCAATCACCATGCGGCCATCGACCACAATGGCGCGCCCCACCAACTCGACCTGCAACAGCGTCTGGGTGAAGGCGCCGTTGGCGCGGGAGTCGGCCGTGGAGAAGGCCAGATCCAGGGTCAGCTGCACCCGCCGCGGCGCTTCCGGGACGGCACTGTACGGGGCCGGCGACAAATAACCGGAGGCATCGGACAGGAAGCTGACGGTGACATCACCGGAATCAAAACCCGCTGGCAACTGGCCGCCAATCAGCACCTCAAGGGGCTCACCTTTAAGCAGTGAGCCCTTGCTGATACGCAGCGGCGTGGCGTCCGGAAAGTCCGGCACAAAGGCCAGTTCCGCAAACACGTTGCCGGACAATTTGGACACCGTGGTGTCACCCAGCAACTTGGCGATCAACGGCACGCAGTTGATCGGCTCGCCACTGAGCGGCGACAGCATGACACCGTCCTCGCCACAATCCTTGGTGGGATCTGCGGCCATGGCTTCCAGCACCAGGGTTTCCCGCGGGGTGGAATCTTGCGGGGTCAGCGTGAAGCTGTTTTCTCCGCTGTAGGCGACACCGGTCTTGCTGGTCAGGGCGCTATCCAGTTGCAGGGTGTAATCACTGCCCGGTGTGAGGTCGTCCTGCGGGTCCAGGGTCAACCGTGTGCCGCTCACCAATAAGGTGGCGGCCACCGGGTTGCCGCCGGCATCGTTCAGGCTGACCGTGGTGTTGTCCACGGTGGTGCGATCCAGTGGCTGCGAGAACTGCAGGTGAACGGTGGAGAAGTCCATGAAGGGCTGATCGTCGCCACCCGACGGCATTTGCCGGCTGATCACCAGCTCATCCGCGTTCTGCTGCTGGTCTTGCGGCCCCTTGCCGGCGGAACCGGTGGTGAAGTTCAGGGTGCCGTCACTGAAACCGTCCAGGTCGATACCATTCAGGCTCAGAGTGTAGTCACTGTTGAAAGCCAGTGGCACGCGCGGCGTGATCACCACGGAGCGCCCCTGATCGGCCTCACTCATGTCCACATCGACGGCGCCGTCCGGGCCGGTAAGGGTAATGTCCGACAGCACCAGATTCGGCGCCTCGGAAAACTGCACCACCAGTGGTGCGTGCACTGATATCTGCGTTTGCTGGTCCGCCGGGTAGCTGTAGAACACCTGCCCGCTGTTGCGGCCGCTGTAATCCACGGTCTGCTCACTGCCACCACCACCGCAGGCGGTCAGCACCAGTGCGGCAGCGAAAAGTACGCTCGTTCGCATCATTGTGTTTGCCTCCCGGACTTAAAATTTCAGGGTGATGGAGCCGCTGATCACATTCACGTCACCGCTGGCTTCCACCTGCTCGCTGGGCTGCGGGTAGACGGCGGACTGGGTGTCGTAAATGTCGAAGGTGCGGTCTTCGAGGATCTGGTGCTGGTAGGCCAGATCAAAACGGACCGGGAAAGCGAGGAAGCGTGTTTTCTTGTACTTCGCGGTGACGCCCAGGCCGATGATCCACTTGTCCGTATCCAGATAGTTCACATCTACCGATGCATTGGATTCCAGCGGTGATTCGCTATAGGCCACCCCACCGGTAAACGAGAAATTCTCGTTTAGACGAAACTCGGTACCAATGCGCGGGATGATCACATCCTGAAAGGTAAGCTGCCCAGGCTGGCCACTGACCGCCTGATCCTTGATGGTGTCTTTTTCCAGCTCCTCTTCCAGGGCAGACCATTCCTGCCATTCGATGGTCACCCCGGTGCGCCATCGGCCCGCCTGATACTGCACACCACCGGCGAGAATATTGGGCTGGTAGGAATCCAGGGTATTGATGTTGAGCATCAGGCCCGGATTGGGAATGACGCCGGGAATCACTGCGTTGGCATTTACTTCGGTTTGGGTGTCGGAGTAGCCGCGATAGGAAAAGGCGGTTTCCAGGCCATTGAACCAGCAATCGTCGCCTTCACCGCAGAAAGTCTCGCCCCAGTCCATGTTGAGACCAAAGATCGGGCGAATTGACGGCTTGGCGGAGACATCCAGCTCTTCGTACTGGGTGTTGCCGGCCAGGTCCGTGGTGGCGGACAGATCCGCCGCTGCATGCAGGGTAATCCGCGCGGTGGCGCCCACATCAATGCCACGCCACAGCTGGGTAGCGCCACCCAGGTTCAGAAACAGGGGCTGACGGCCGTATTCAAAATACTGTCCCTGCTGGGAAGTAGAGGAATCAAACGCCAGCATTTCCTCACCGTACTTTTCCACCCCCAACATCAAACCAAAATAAATCGGGTGGTTGTACTGGGTGAGCGAGGTCAGGTCGGTTTTCATGCCCAGCAGTATTTGCTGGGAGGGAGAATCCTGCAGCACATCACCATTGCGGATCGGCGCATCGGCGCCGCCCAGACTTTTCGCACGCAGCTCATGCTCAGCGTGCATCAGGCCGGTGGTCAGCTCACCACGGGGGTCCTTGGCCAGCGCCGCCGGGTTGTAGTACGTCGCGGACACCTGATCATTGAACAGGCTGAGCGCCTGCGCAGAGGCAATATCCGAGGGCAGTACGCCATAAGTGGTGCCGATATTACCCATACTCGCCAAGGCAACAGATTGCACCAACACACCACCGACAACGGCGGCGACACGTCCCGAAAAAGACACAGTCATTTGTTGTACTCCTACACTGTTTTCTTGTTGCTTTTACGTTGTCTGTCGCCAGGGCGGCGACGGGGGGAGCTCACCCTATGCAAAAGTGAACAGACACTCACATAGGTAAAAAGCGCTATTTGGCGTCAATCACGACGGCAAACCGTAAAATTCTTTTAAACAGTGACAGGGTAGACAGAGTATCCACCGACGAGTTCGGGCACGGCCGTGCCACCTTGAGGGATTGGGCGGGGTTTCACGACAAGCGGCCGCTGGCGGCCGACAGAAAAAGCAGCGCCCCGACAAGCGGGGCGCCACATGATGCACAAAGCACGATCCGATTTACTGGATAGACGCACTCTGGTAGCTGAGGTTGATACCGCCCGGCGGAATCACCAGTTTCACCTTGCCGCCTTCCAGGCCGGCCAGGGTGATTTCCAGGTCCACATTTTTCGGCTGGGCATTCTGCAAACCAATGAACAGGCGCCCATCGGGCAGGAAGTCCAACGGCCCTTCCAGATCCACATTATCGATGGGCAGGCCTTTAACGTTGTGCTCCAGGCCCAGTGGCAGGCTCAGTGCCGGGGCATCGAACAGCAGATCGAAGGTGATGCGGAATACCAGGCCATCCGGGGTGTCCACGATATAGCCCACCGGCGGAATGGTACGGTCGCCGTTTTCATCTTCGTTATAGCGTACCCGCATGATGTTCGGTCCGGTGGCGGTATCGATGGGCACCAGCCCCACATCACCGACCACCGACAGCAGGCTGTCCAGCACCCCGTCGCCACCGAACTCACCGGCCAGTGCTGAAACGGTGTCGTTCACCAGCCCCAGGGTCACTTCCAGTACGCCGCCCAGAATCGGGCCAAGCACCGGGATGGAATCCAGGGTACTGCCGCCATCCAGCACATTCAGGTCCAGCCCAACCACTGCCGTGGCATCCAGGTTGGTCAGCGCCACGGTGGTCGGATAAATCACCACCGGCACGCCCTGCTCCACCGGGTCGAAGTCCAGGATCTCGGTGTTCAGCAACCCGCTGATATAGAGGATACGGTCACTGTCACACTGCGCCTGATCATCCGCGGTAAACGGCGGCGTCCCCTCATAGCCACACCCGGTATTCGCGGTGGTCACCAGCCCTTCGCCACCGCCATCGCGGGGCAGGATCATGGTCGCGTTGGCTGGAGTGTCCAGCGGATCGATTACGTCACCAGTGAGAACCGGCTCATCAGTATCAATCTGGAAGTTGTTGTTCACGTCCACACTGGGCAGGTTGGCCAGTTCCTGGAAAATGGTGTTGAAGGGCACGCCACCACGGAACAGGATTTCCATGTCCGGGCCGCCTTCCTTCAGACCACCACCCAACAGCGGTGCAGTCTGCAAGGGCAGGCCGTCCACCGAGCACATGCCCGCACAGCCCGTGCCGCCACCATTGGAGGCCAGCACATAGCGGTAGAGTGCATCTTCTTCCCAGGCTTGCTCAGGGGTGAAGATCAATGCCCGGGGCTCAAGCGTCAGCTCACCGTCCACATCTTCCCAGCTGCCGCCATTGTCTTTCTGCACCAGCAGGGTGTCGCCCAGAGTGATGGTGGCCGGGTCCATGTTCTGGGAGAAGCGCACCTTGATGGGCCGGTTTGCTGGCAGGTCCACAATGGGCAGCTCGTCCACTTCAACCTGTTCGCCTTCCGGGCTGGACGATACGCAAACCCCCTGGGTTCCCGCATCAATTTCACCCTGGGTAGCGGTGGAACTGGCACACGGGAAGCCGGGATACACGGTGGCCGCAAACGGGCCACGACGCACATCGCCGCCATCGTCAACCACGTATTCGGGCAGGGTGAAGTCGAGCGTGCTGTCCCCTTGCAATGAATCCAGAACCTGCAGGGCATTACCTGCCAGATCCGTGATCGCCGGGGTCGTTGTCACGGCGTATTCCACGCCATATTCCACCGGAGAATCCGGCGTAATCACCAGCGCATTACCGCGCAGCTCCCACTGGAAGGGCTCATCAAGGCCGCCCTTGGTCAGCAGCAGGGAATCACCGGCCACAATGCTGTTCGGGTCCAGCGCTTCGTTGAAGTGAATGACGATGGGCTCACCGGGCTCCATGCGATCCGCCACATTACCGGGCTGCCAGGACAGTTCCTGACCGTTGTCACCATCCAGTACCGGTACAAACGGGTTGATCGCATCCACCGGTTTCAGCGGTGCATTTTCCTGGTCCTGATAAGACTCCATGCGGAAGCTGAGCACGCCGTAGCTGTTTTCCACACCCAATACACGCGGCTCTACCACGGTGATCGCATCGGTGTTGAGCTGACCATCTTCAATCAGGCCGGTGCCCACCAGCTCCAGGTGCATCAGGTTCTGGGTAAAGGCGCCATTGGCACGCGCATCGGCAGTGGACGTGGCCACATCCATAAACAGCCGCAGCTGCTTGGGTGCATCGTCACTTTCCGCATTGGGGTTGGGGAACAGGTAGCCGGTGGCATCGGAGATGATTTCCACGGTCACTTCACCGGAGTCGAATCCCACCGGCACTTCACCGCCAATGAACACTTCCAGCGCATCCCCTTTCAGGATACCGCCGCGCTGCACCCGCAAGGGCGTCACGTCGGGGAAATTCGGCGTAAAGGCCAGTTCGGCATACACGTCACCGGACTGCTTGGACACGGTCTTGTCCTGCAGCAAGGTGCCAATAACTGGCACACAGTTGATCGGCTGGCCGGTCAGTTCCGACAGGCGCACGCCGTCATCCAGGCAACCCAGGGAGTCATCTGCCGGCGGCGCATTGGTCACCAGCACCGCACGCTCACCGGTAGTGGGCGAGGTGGTGTCCTGGGGCACAGTGGAATGCGAATAGGCGGCAATGTCTTCGCCCAGCTGACTCTTCACACCGCTGACACTCAGCTCGTAGGTATCACCAGGCGTCATGTCTTCCAGCGGATCCACGGTGATGGTGGTCCGCCCGACCAGCAACAAGGCGGGAACAACTTCGCCATTGCTCATCAGGCTAATAGTGTCGCCGTAGACAGCGGAAGAAGCATCAATGGGATGAGTGGTACGCAGACGGAACGAAGAGAAATCCATGCTCTTGAATTGCCCGTCATCCGGGAAAATGGACTCGACTTCAAAGCTGGCAGCGGTCTTCTGGGTCTCAATGGGACCTTCCAGTGCCGCCCGGGTGGTGAAATTCAGGGTACCGTCTTTGAAGGTAGTGACTTCGCCCAGCACAGTGACGCCATTCATCACCACCTTGTAGTCAGATGCCGGCTTCAGGGCATCGTTCGGCGTTAGCACCACACCCCGGCCATCGGCCACGGATTCCAGCGTAAACGATACGACTTCATCGTTCGGGCCTGTTACGGTGAAGTTACTGGCATCCGCCGTCACTTCATGGCTGAACTGCAGCGCAATAATGGCACGCGGCGCGACCTGTTGCTGATTATCCAGCGGGTAGGTGTAATGCAGATTGCGCGGATTAAACGTGGGAGTATCGAAGCTCACATCGGCACTGTCGCCACCACAACCGATCAGGGCTGTCGTGGCCATAGCCGTCAGTGCGAGTGCTATCTTGTTCTTTTTCATGGTGCACCTCCGTTTAGAACTTCAGGGTCAGAGAGCCACTGAATACATGAACGTCGCCTTCTGTGCTGACGCTTTCGTAGGGGTTGGTCACACCTGGGCGAGTAGATGTGAGCTCGAAATCCCGATCTTGCAGCTGTTGATACTGGTAACCGAAATCAAGACGCATGGGGTAAGCAAGAATCGGCGGGTTATTGATGATCAGCGCACTGCCGATACCCACAATCAGGCGATCATTATCAAAATAGTTCACGTCGGGAGTCTGGATGCTTTCCAGTGGGCTTTCCTGATAAGCCACACCACCAAACAGCATGATATTCTCGTTCAGGGTCCACTCGGCACCGATACGCGGCACCATCACATCCTGGAATTTGGCGTTCGCCTGATCCTTGACGGTATCACCTTCCAGCCTTTCTTCCAGGTCTTTCCAGTTCTGTTGTTCCACGGAAACAGAGGCACGGAAGTTATCGCTAAAGTGATACAGCAGACCTGCACTCAAAATATCCGGCTGATAAGAATCAATGGTATCGATCAACACGGTAATGCCCGGATCGATAACGGTACCCGGGATAGTCAAATTGGACTCTACAGAGGTGCGGGCGTCAGTATAGCCGCGGAAAGCAAAGGCGGTTTCCAGCCCGGTCCAAATACCACAATCTTCCTTGCCACAAAAAATCTTGTCCCATTCCAGGTTCATGGATAGTACCGGACGAATAATCGGTTTGGCCGTTACCGTCAGTTCTTCATACTGGGTTTCACCGGCTAGGTCCGCACTGGCGATCAATGTCGCTTCACTGCTCAGGGACACATGGGCAGACGCTCCGAGGGCGATACCATTCGCCAGTTCTGCGCCACCGCCCAGATTCAGGAAAAGAGGCTGACGGCCGTAACGCATGAACTGCCCTTCCTGGGAGTTCTGTGAGCCGAAAGCCAGCATCTCTTCACCATACTTTTCCACCCCGGCAATAATTGCGAAGTAGACGGGATGGTCACCCTTGAGCATGTCGGTTAGATCTGTTTTCAGTGCAATAACCTGCTGCTGGGTGTCCGCCACGTTAGCCTTGTCGCCATCGCGTATCACCGCGGGAGCGCCGCCACTGGGGTTACCGTTACTGGTCACGCGCAGATCATGCTCACCATGCAGCAAGCCCACCGTCAGCTCACCGCGGGGGTCCTGGGTCAGGTACGCCGGGTTGTAATAGAGCGCAGATGCCTGGGTATTGAAAAGCGACATCCCTTGGGCCGTTCCCACATCAAGGGGCAGCAAGCCGTAGGTGCTGGCGGTATTGCCCATGCCGCCCCAGGCAGGCGTGGCCAATAATGAGGAGAACAGGGCTGCAGCCCCCAGCTGGGAAAAGGTACGAACGGTCATAGCGCGTCTCCGACGTTTGTTATTCGGTTTATTGCCACTCTAACGGTGGCGCTGTTGCAGCGAAGAATAGGTGAAGGGTATGCAGTCCCGGCCTATTCCCCCCTATGTATATGCAATAAGTAAAACAAAACGACCGTGCTACAGCCGTTGAGAAAAGGTTGGGATTGGTTGAGAAAGGTACGCGCGGGGGTGGGATATGCTGCGAAGTGTTATGGATCTGTAACGGGAAGCGGCGGGCGCAAGCATCCGTTACCGGGCCGCAAAGGTGCCGGGGCAGTTAGGGCGTCCAACCAGAAGCCTGCGCACAGGCATGAAAAAACCGGCCCGAAGGCCGGCTGTCAAAACACAAACATCGGTTATTGCTTGATGGGCTCGCCCAGGTACTGGAGCTTGACGCCGCCCACCGGGATCTTCAGGTAAATCTCCGGGCTGGACAGCAACACACTCAGCACCACATTCACCGGAATCATATTGGCATTGACCTGGTTGATCACCATGCGGCCATCCGGCAGGAACGTAACCGGCCCGGAAAGCTTCATGGTAATCGGATAGCTATGCTGGTTATGTGATCCGTCTGCGACGATATGCATGTAAGGCGCATCCAGATACAAATCCACATTGGCACGAAATTCCGGGCCATTGTCGGTCTGTACAATCCAGCCGGGGATCAATCCCTGGCGCTCGATTTCATCGTAGACATAGCTTCCATCCGGGTTCTTTTTGCCGCAGTAATTGTCAGCATCCTCCGGCCAGGAAACACAGTGATAGCGCATACGCATAAATTGCGTTTCAGTCGGTGTTTCACTCGGGATCAAGCCAAGAATTTTCACCAGCAATGTCACTGACGATGCCTGAATCATGGTCGGGTACAAACCAATACGGACAGCCTTCATAGGCTCATTTGTGGCGGGGTCAATCACCTCTTCGCCAGTCTCCATATCGGTATAGACCGCCGAGCCGAACACTTCTGAATTCATGGCGCCAGTAACATGGATGTCGCATTGTTCCGGCCCGTCACACAGAAGTTCCGGGTCGTACAAAAGCCCTTTCCCATCATAGCCGTCGATGAACAGGTCGGTGGTATTTACTCCCGGCTCGCCTCCCTCATAACCCGGCTCGCCATTATCAAAGCGGCCATTGCCATTCAGGTCAGCGGTGGGCAGGTTTTTCAGCGACTGGTACACCGACGCCCTTGGGGCTGCCCCGATAAAGTGGTTTTCTATATCTGGCCCACCCATATCGTTGGCAGGGGCACGCAACATAGCGGTCTGCAAACGTTTGCCATCGGTAGAGCAAATGGCTTCGCCGGAGGTGCAGTCATCCGCTTGCTGGCCACTGGTCTGATTCACACTCTGTAAGGCATAGCGGTAATACACCCCTTCTTCCCAGGGCTCACCCGGGGTAAAGACCAGGCTGCGCGTACCGACCTCCAGTGAACCGGTGACGCCAGCCTCGCAGCGATATTTACGCTTGTCGCCATCGTCGTAACGCATCGGCGCACCCGTCGCCGGGTTCAGCTCCACTTTCTCGATCCGGAAGCTGCCCACATCACAGGCGGCGCTGTTATCGAAGACCACGGAGTCAGGAGCGATATCGCGGGTGAAATTAATCCGGATAGCCCGGTCTGCCGGCAGGTGGGAAACCGGGTTACGGTCATCTTCGGTTTTGCCACCCTGACAGAAACCGTGGTTGCCGAACTCGATTTCCCAGTGCTCCTTGTCACTGGCACACGGGAAGCCTGGATAGGTCGTCAGCACACGGGGCGGCGGCAGATCACCGACACGGGACGCCAACTCGAAACTCTGGTTCACCGGGTTGACTGCATTGCCAGCCAGATCCGTCACGGCACCATCCACCACGGCGGTATAACTTTCACCAAAGGCCAGCGGCTCAGCCGGTCGCATCACCAGGCTGGCACCGTCCAGATACCAGTCGGTGTCCACGTAACTGCCGTTGTGCTGCAGGCCAAAGCTGGTGCCGGCATGCAGGCTGGCGTTATCCAGTGGCTCACTGAAGTTCAGAATCACCGCATCACCCGGGCGTGCGCTCATGGCCATGCCATTACCATCCACGGCGGGCACCATGGATTGCAGTACCGGGGCGGTCATATCCGGCACCGGCTCAGGGGCATTTTCCTGATCCTCGTAGGATTTCATGTGGAAGCTGAGCAGGCCGAAGGCGGTTTCCTGCCCCAGCACTTTGGGTTCCACGATACCCACCGCATCAATTTCCATGCGGCCGTCCTTCACCAGCGCCATGCCGTTCAATTCCACGTGCATCAGCGTCTGGCTCAGCGCGCCGTTGGCCTCCGGGTTTTCCGCTGTCATGGACACGTCCATGTACAGTTTCACCTGCTTGGGTGCTTCGTGGGCATCGCTGTAGGGGTTGGGCATCAGGTAGCCGGAGGCATCAGACAGGAAGGTCACGGCAATGGCGCCGGTCTCGATACCTGCCTTCACTTCACCGGCCACTTTTACTTCGATGTTGCTGCCGCTAAGCAGGCTGTTGCGAGGAATTCGCAGCGGCGATACTTCCGGGTAGTTGGGCAAGAACGCCAGTTCGGCAAACACATCACCGCCCTGCATGGTGGCATCCTTGCTGCCCAGCAAGGTGGACTGCACCGGCACGCAGTTCATGGTGGCACCGGTAAGCTTGGCGACCAGTGCGCCGTCCGCGTTACAGGGATCGTCCGTCTGGTCGGTGGCACTAACCACGTCCTGCACCAGGGTTGCGCGGGGCCTGGAGTCTTTTGCTACCCAGGTCTGCTCGAACCCCCCGGTAAGGCTGTCATCAGATTCACCGCGTACCGAAGTGCTGAACGACAGGGTGTAGCTCTCGCCCGGTGTCAGGTCTTCCAGTGGATCCACCGTGACCGCATTGCCTTTTACCAGCAGGGCCGCGGGCACCAGGCCATCACTGCCTTCCAGCGTCACGGAGTCGCCATACACCAGGGTGCCGGCATCCAGCATCTGGTTAAAACGCACCCGCAGGGTGGAGAAATCCATAAACGGCAACTGCTCACCATCCGGGATGACATTACGAACTGCCAGGTCCGGGGAGGCCATGCGGCTGGACGCAGGCCCATCGCTGGACAACCGGGTAACGAAATCCAGGCCGCCATCCGGGAACACCGGGGCGCCGTTTTCCGTTTCTATACCATTAAGCACCAACCGGTAGTGGGTATGGGTTTGCAGCGGCGCATCTGGCTGCAGCATGACACCCATGCCCTCATCCACCGGTTGTGGCGCCTGCAGGGCCACCTGGTTATTGCCGGTATCAGGGCAATCCCCGTCCAGCTGGGCACATTCCAGTAACGTAAAGTGGCTGGCATCCACTGTAACCGGGTGGGAAAACCGAATGGACAGCGGCGTCTTTGGTGCCAGGTCCTGTTGGCCGTCGTAGGGAAAGCTGTAGTAGACCTCACCGGTCTGCCAGTTTTCCAGGGTGGGCTCGTCACCAGCCTCACCGCCACAGGCAGCCAGCAATGCGGCTGCCGTAGCCAGAGATAGCGCTTTTAATTTCATCGCCATTAACTCCTAGAATTTGAGGGTCATCGAGCCGGAGAAAACGTGCACATCGCCTTCCGCTTCCACGGTTTCGTAGGATTGCGGAAAGCTCGGGGAACGGCGGTCGTAGAGATCGAACTCTCGCGAGTCGAGCTGTTGATACTGGTAGGCCAGATCAAAACGCACCGGGTAAGCCAGCACCGGGACAGACTTGTACTCTGCCGTGAGGCCCAGACCCAAAATCATCTTGTCCGCATCCAGGTAGTTCACTTCCAGTGATGCGTTGGAATCCAGCGGCGATTCACTGAACGCCACGCCGCCGGTTAGCTTGTAGGTGTCGTTGATATTGAATTCGCCACCGATGCGCGGCACCACAATATCCTTGAAACGCAGCTCGTAAGGCGCACCGCCGGTGTTCACGGCCTGGTCCTTGATGGTGTCGCCTTCCAGCTCTTCTTCCAGGCTCGACCATTCCTGCATTTCCAAGGTTACCCCAACGCGCCAGCGCTCCCGGCCATAGGCCAGACCGGCGGCATAGATATTCGGCTGGTAGGAATCGATGGTGGTAATCGCCAGGTTGATGCCCGGGTCCAGCACGGTGCCCGGAATGGTGATGGTGGAATCCACCGTGGTGTTGGTATTGGAATATCCACGAAAGCTAAACGCGGTTTCCAGCCCGTTGAACCAGCAGTTATCACCTTCACTGCAGAAGCTTTCGCCCCAGTCCATGTTGAGACCGAAGATCGGCCGGATGGAGGGTTTGGCCGACACATTCAGGGTTTCGTAGCTGGTTTCACCGCCCAATGTGGAGGTGGCGACCAGCTCCGCCTCCGAGTGCAGGGTAATCCGAGCGGACAGGCCCATATCCAGGCCCCGCCAGATTTGCGTACCGCCGCCCAGATTCAGAAACAGCGGTTGGCGACCGTATTCGAAATACTGACCGGAAGTGGAGGTCTGCGAATTGAACGCCAGCATTTCCTCGCCGTACTTTTCCACGCCAAGCATAAAACCGAAGTACAGGGGATGGTCATACTTGGTCAGGGAAGTGAGGTCGGTCTTCATGCCCAGCAATACCTGCTGGGACGGTGAATCCTGGAGAATATCGCCATCGCGAAGCGGGGCGGCCCCGCCACCGACAGAACTGGCACGCAGCTCATGGTCCGCGTGCAACAGGCCGGTGGTCAGCTCACCGCGGCTGTCCTTGGCCAGATAAGCCGGATTGTAATAAGTCGCGGATACCTGGCTATTGAACATGGACAAGGCCTGGGCGGAGGCCAGGTCAGAGGGCAGCACCCCGTAGGTAGTACCAATATTCCCCATGCTGGCCATTACCGGTGACACAGACACGGCGCCAATTCCCGCCAGAACGGCAGGAAGTAATTTCCGTATTGTCATGAAGCTCTCCACAAGACGCGCCCGAAACGGGGCCGTTGTTATTATTTGGCGGTACGCAAATTCAGGCGCACCTGACCGTTGTGCTGAGCAGTTTTTTGCTCAATCTTATTGGCATCATCGTGCCAATAACTCAACACATTTAATCACGACAATGTCGCAAAACATCACGCTGTTTACATATATACACATAAGCACACACATGAACCACATTCAGAATACGTCTTTCTTCGTAGAAGTTTCATCTAACGTCGCGCCCTTTGCCCCGATGAACGGCAATCACCCACGACAAACATCGAGTCTGCTGCACGACTGTTAACCGGCACCCAGAAGCGCCACAGGAACGGGGAAAAGCAGCGGTGGCACCACCAGGACGGTGGGCCACATACTCACCAGAGAGGGAGCGGGAGAGGAAAAGGGAGGTCAGAATTTGACGGTGAGGGAGCCGGAAAAGATATTGGCCTCGCCATCCGCTGACACGACTTCATAGGGATTGCTGATCCCCGGCCGGGTCGTGGTCAGCTCGAATTCCCGTTCTTCCAGCTTCTGGAACTGGTAACCGAAATCCAGCCGCAACGGAAAGGCCAGGATGGGCGGATTGCGCACAATCCAGGAGGCCCCCACTCCGACAATGGTCTTGTCACTGTCCAGGTAGTTCACATCCGGGGTTTGCAGGCTTTCCAAGGGGCTTTCCTGCCAGGCCGCCCCGGCAGTGAGAATCAGGCTGTCATTGATCGTCCACTCAGCTCCGATGCGCGGCACCACAATATCTTTCAGCGCCACATTGGCCTGGTCCTTGACGGTGTCACGATCCAGCTTGTCTTCCAGGTCCTGCCAGTTCTGCTGCTCCACCGCCAGCGCCAGGCGGAAACGATCGCTGAGATGGTACAGCAGGCCCGCGCTGTAGATATCCGGCTGATAGGAATCCAGGGTATCAATCAGCAAGGTAATGCCCGGATCCACCACAGTACCGGGAATGGTGATATTGGATTCCACCGAGGTACGCGCTTCAGTATGCCCGCGAAACGCCAGCGCCGTTTCCAGATCACCAAGAAAACCGCAGCGATCATTATTGCCGCAGAAAACCTTTCCCCACTCGAAATTTACCGACACCACCGGGCGAATAACCGGCCGGGCCGTCACCTCCAACCTTTCGTACTGGGTGTTGCCAGCCAGATCCGCACTGGCCACCAGGGTGGCATCGGAACGCAATGACACATGGGCGGAGGCGCCACCGGTGATGCCATTGAACAGCTCCACACCGCCCCCCAGGTTCAAAAACAAGGGCTGGCGACCATACTCGAAAAACTGCCCTTCGGTGCTGGTCTGCGAATTGAAGGCGAGCATTTCCTCACCGTACTTTTCCACCCCGGCAATAAAGGCAAAGTACAACGGGTGATTAAACTTGGTGATGTCCGTCAGGTCGGTCTTCATGCCGATTAGCACTTGCTGGGAGGGCGCATCGCTGAGCACATCGCCTTCGCGGGTCACCGGCGAACCGCCGCCGCTGGGGCTTCCCTGGCTGGCCGCCCGCAACTCCTGGGCGGCGTGCATCATGCCCAGGGTCAATTCGCCGCGCGGGTCGCGGGTCAGGTAGGCCGGGTTGTAATACAGGGCTGACGCCTGGGCATTGAAAAGCGACAACCCCTGCGCCGACGCCACATCCATGGGCAGCAATCCATAGGTACTGGCCGTATTGCCCATACCCGCCTGGGCCGGGGTACTGACCCCGACGCCCAATCCTGCAGCCAGAACCACGCCGCACAGCAACGTCGCCAGCCGGCGATACGCTTTATTGATGATCATGCAACTTCTCCATTTTTTTATCTGCGGGCTGCCTGGCCTGCATCGCGACACAGAACAGGCAGCAGCGCGCTTGTTATTACTGCCGTCTCCGGCAGATGGATCAGGGCTTCACCGGCTCGCTCACATAATTGAGCTCGGTCCTGCCTGCCGGAATCTGCATGTGAATGGCATCCACCCCCTGAACCAGATCCGCCACCATGCCGCCCAGATACACATCCACCGGCAGGGCCTGGGTACTGAGTTGATGAATGTCCAGCCGGCCGTCGTCCAGAAAAGTCACCGCCCCGGATAGCCCCAGCGTAAGCGGGTAACTGTGCAGGTTATGGGTGAAGGGCTGCGCCATCCCGGCCAGCACGGCGACCGGCTCCAGTTGCGGCGCATCCAGATACAGATTCAGGCGAGTGACAAACTGCGGCTCGCTGGCGCCTTCAACAATCCAGCCTTTCACCCGGCCCTGGTCCTGGGCGGCGCAGGGTGCCGAGGCCGCCGGGTTGGCGTCACAGGCATAACGGATACGCATAAGCTGCGGACCGGTGGGTGCGGGCATCACCGCCTGGGTCAGGTTGGCGGCGATGGGGGTCAGGATCGGGTAGACGGTAGTGCCTGTGGTCACGATCCGGCTGGGGTGAATGTAGGCCAGCACGCCCCCCTGGGCCTTCACCACATCGGGAATCAACGGATCATCACCGAAACGGGCAAGCACGTCCTCTGCGCTCAGGTAGCCGTCGATCTCCGCTGTCAGGTTGCCGCTCAGGAACAGGTATTGGTTATCCGGGCAGGGTGCCTCGGGCATATCCGTATAGAGATGGCCGTACTGCGCTTCCAGGGCCGGAAACGCACTTAGGTCCGGGGTGACATAGTCGTCACTGGGGCAGCCGATATCAAAGTCGGCAATAAGCTGGCCCTGTGCCGCCGGCGTTCCTTTTTCCAGAAACGCACTGTTAAGAATGGCGCTGGCCTCCGTGGAGGGAGCTGCCTCACTGGACTCACGGATCAGGCTGGCATTCACGTCTGCCGTAGGCAGGTTCCGCAGCCCCTGCAGCACCTCACCGCTTGCCTCACTGGCGCGGAAATACACCACCAGCGATTCGCCGCCCTGTTGTGCCCCGGGTACGTTTTCCGGGCCCTGGTACAGCAGCCGGGTTTGCAACGGCAGGCCTCGCCCATCGCAAATGGCGTCCACCCCACAGGCCGGATTATCGACCACAGAATGCAGGGTATAGCGGTACAACTCTCCAGCCTGCAACGCCTCCTCGGGGGTAAAGGTGAGCGTGCGCCCCCGGGCATTCAACACGCCGGGCAGCGCATTGCCTTGCGGCTGGCCCGCATCGTCGACGGCCTCCAGCACAAAGGTATCGGCATTCACGGAATCCGCATCCAGGGCCTGGGAGAAGGTCAGCTTGATGTCGCGATTAACCGGCAAACGGGCCAGGGGAAGGTGGTCATCTTCCACCACCGGGCCCGCGCCCTCCGGCGCGGTGCCGGTGCCATCACGGCCACCGACGCAACGCCCGGCACGATTGGCAGCCAGATCCCGGCTCACGGTATTACAAGGAAACCCCGGATAGGCAGACAGCACCAGCGGCGCCCGGGCGTTCTCGGCGGCATAATCCGGCAGGGAAAAAGTCAGGGTATCGGCCAGCGCGCCATTGCCGGCGATGTCACGAATACCGTCGGTGAACAACACCTGATACTGCGCACCATGGGCCAAAGGCTCTTCCGGCTGCAGCACCAGGGCCGCGCCATCCACGCGCCACTGAAACGGCTCCGGCATGCCGTCGCGGGTCAGCAGCAAGGTGTCATCCGCCTCACCGGCGGCCTGCACGCTGCCCGGGTCCAGCGGTTCACTGAAGTTGAGCACCACCGGGTCCCCCGGCCGCTGCATCAAGGTGGCTTCACCCGGCTGCCACGCTTGCAAAGTCGGGGGTGTCATATCGTCCTGCGGTGCCGGGGCATTGTTCTGGTCCGGGTAGGACTCCATATGGAAACTGAGCACCCCGTAGGCGGTTTCCACCCCCAGCACCTCCGGCTCCACCACGCCCACCGCATCGGTGACCAGGCTGCCGGTGCTGGTATTGGCCTTGGCTGTGCCGACCAGCTCCACCTGTAGCAACGTTTGGGTAAAGGCGCCATTGGCACGCGGTTCTTCAGTGGCAAACGCCACGTCGATATTCAGGCGCAGCTGCCGAGGTGCATTGGGGCTGACACTATTGGGGTTGGGGATCAGGTAACCGGTGGCATCGGACAGAAACGTCACGGTGACCTCACCGGAATCAAAACCGGCATCCACCTGCCCACCGATCATCACTTTCAGCGGTTCCCCTTTCAGTAACGCACCACGAGGAATGCGCAGCGGAGTCACTTCCGGAAAATGTGGCGCGTAGGCCAGCTCCGCAAACACATCACCGGACTGCCGCGACACCGTGGTGTCACCCAGCAACCGGGCGATGACCGGCACACAGTTGATGGCCATGCCGGTGAGCATGGAGGTACTGGAAGGTGACGGCTGATCGCAGTCGTCAGCGGCGGCGGCACGCTGGACCATGGTGGCTCGCGGCTCCGTACTTCTGGCTACCCAGCTTTTCAGCATCGGGCTGTCCAGCCCATCGCCGGCCAGCCCTTTCACTCCCGGCATAATCAACAGGCTGTATGACTGACCGGGGATCAATGTCTCCTCCGGGTCGAGCACCAGTGCGCTGCCCTTCGCCCACACTGCGGCGGGCACTTGCTCACCGCCGGATGTCAGATTGACGGTATCACCATACTTCACCGTTTTCGGGTCCAGCGGCTGATTGAAGCGCACACTCACGGTGGAAAAATCCAGTAGCGGCAAGTCGCCGTCCGGCACGATACGGGTGATCGCCAGCTGCGGGTCCGGCACCTGATCCCGGATCGGCCCTTCGCGGGCTATCCGGGTGCGAAACGCCAGGCTGCCGTTGGGCAGGCTCACCCTCTGATCATCAATGACCAGATCATTCAGCACCAGGGAATAACCCGTACCGGTTTTCAGTGCACCAACGTCCGGCGCAAGCACGACGCCCCGGCCGTTGCCACTGCTGTGCGGCGCCGCCAGTGCCACGCTGGCCACAGCGCTACTCGCATCACAACGGCGGGCATCCGGGGCGCATTCGTAGAGGCTGACATTGCTGGCGTCCAGCGACACCGGGTCGGAAAAACGCAGGACGACCGGGGCATGGGGTGGCACCGCCTGCTGTCCATCATAGGGGTAACTGTAATAAAGCCCCCCTTTCCCGCTGTCATCGAATGCGGTGGCCCCCTCCTCGCCGCCACAGGCAACCAGCAAGGCCAACAAACTCACGCCCATCAGGCTCTTCAACCATGGGCACAAGCGCAGAAAAACGCGCCGATCGAGAAGCACGGTCAGGGTTTGCATTGGCATCTCCGTGCACCGGCATGCCATCGTCACGACGAAGCCGGGCTTTATTGTTATTGCGGGCAGGCATCCATTGCCTGCCACCGCGCCACGGCAATTCATCCATGGCGAAAGGGGAAAGTAGCAATACAGACAGGGAAAAAAACGATGACCGGATCACACTATTGAAAATAATGCTCACAACTGTTCACAAGAGAGCTAAAAACATAATGAATCAGTAGTAAGTCATTAACTAAAAACAACTTTACTACTAGAAAATGGAGGGTTAAATGTGAACGATCGTGCAAATAAAGCCTGACTAACGGCGGCGACTAAGCACCATGACAGGCACCAGCCCCAGCAACACCAGGGTCAGTGACGGGGCGGCGGCGCGTTGCCACTCCCCTTCGGCGGTAAGCTCATAGATACGCACTGCCAGGGTATCCCAGCCAAAGGGGCGCAACAGGAGGGTGGCGGGCATTTCCTTCATCACATCAATGCCCACCAGAAGCAGCGCGGTGAACAGCCCCGGCAGCATCATCGGCAGGTAGATCCGGCGCCCCACCTCCGAAGCGGTTGCGCCCAGGGTACGGGCTGCTTCCACCAGGCTGGGGCGCACCTGTTGCAACGCGTTTTCCACCGGGCCGAAGGCCACCGCCAGAAAACGCACCACATAGGCCAGAACCAGCGCCGCCAACCCGCCCACCAGCGGAATCGCCAGGCCCCACTGGTCCAGCCGGGCTTCCACGGCGCTGAAGCTGACCATGATGCCCACCGCCAGCACCGAGCCGGGCAATGCATAGCCCAGGGTGGCCAACTGCACCGAACCGGACACCGCCCGCGACGGCTGGTGGCGCTTGACCCAGGCCAGCCAGCTGGCCAGCACCAGCACCAGTGAGGCGGCCATGGCGCCCAGCAGGAAGGTGCGCCAAATCAAGCTGAAGAAGCGGCTGTCCAGTCCGTCGATGCCCGTGCCTACCACCCAGAACAACAGGCGACACACCGGCAGCAAAAAGGCCATGAACAACACCGCAAAGGCAAAGGCGGTGATCAGCCAGGCAAAACGCGGCCGCACCCGCATGACCTGCCGCCCTCCCAGCTCACTGAAACGGGCCCGGCGCCGGCCACGGCGCTCCAGCCACAGGGAGACCAGCACAAACAGCAACAACAGCGACGCCAGTTGTGCCGCCGCCTGCAAGTTGAACAGGCCATACCAGCTTTTATAAATGGCAGTGGTAAAGGTGTCGAAGTTGAATACCGACACCGCCCCGAAGTCCGCCAGGGTTTCCATCAGCGCCAGCGCCAGCCCGGCGGCAATGCCCGGCCGCGCCATGGGCAAGGCCACCTTGAAAAAAGCACGGACCGGGCCGTCGCCAAGAATCCGTGCCTGCTCCAGCACGGCACGGCCCTGGGCCTGAAAGGCCAGCCGCGCCAGCATGTACACATAGGGGTAAAGCACCAGCGAGAGGGTCACCACAACCCACAGGGGATGGCGGGCGCTGAAGCCGGGAAAGGCACTCCACCAGCTGCGCATCTGGGTCTGGATCGGCCCGGCATAGTCGAGCAGATCCACCAGCACGAACGCCAGCACATAGGCGGGCATGGCCATGGGCAGCAGTAACGCCCATTGCAGCCAGCGACGGCCGGGAAAATCCAGGGTGGCCACACACCAGGCCAGGGTGATGCCCAGCAGCGACACGCCAATGGCCACGCCGATCATCAGGAATACCGTGTTGCCGATCAGGCGCAACAGCACCGTGTCCATCAGGTGCTGCCAGGTCGCCCATTCCTGCTGTCGCCAGGCAGCGAGCAGCACCAGAATGGGCACCACGACCAACAGGGCCAGCGCAATCACGCTGGCCCCACTGAACGAAAACGCGCCGCGCCGAATCACCGGTTAGCGGTATCCGGCGCGGTCCATCAGTTTCACCGCCTCCACCTGGAGGGCACCGGCCACACTCACGTTCAGATCATCAGACTTGAACTCGCCCCAGGAGCGCACTTCTTCCGGGGGTTTCACCGACGCATTCACCGGGTATTCCAGGTTGCGATCGGCCAGCAGTTGCTGGGCGGCGGGCTGGGTCATCCATTCCAGCAAGGCTTTGGCTTTTTCCGGATGCGGCGCATGCGCTGTAACCCCGGCACCGGAAATATTCACGTGCACGCCGCTGGACTCCTGGTTGGCCCAGAACAGCCCCAGCGGCAGCTGCGGATTATCCCGCTTCATGCGGCCGTAGTAGTAGGTATTAACGATGCCCACATCACATTGGCCGGCAACGATGGCTTCCATCAACGCCGTGTCGTTGGAGAACACATCCGTGGCCAGGTTGGCCACCCAGCCGCGCACGACTTCTTCGGCCTTTTCTTCGCCAAGACGCTCAATCATGGTCGCTACCAGCGACTGGTTGTAGACCTTCTTGGACGTGCGCAAACACAAGCGCCCTTTCCATTTCGGGTCGGCCAGGTCTTCGTAGGTAGACAGCTCGCTGGGCTGCAAGCGGTCCTTGGAATACACCAGTGTGCGAGCGCGCACGGTCAGGCCGTACCATTGCTTTTTCGGGTCGGTGAGCGCATCGGGCACATTGTTTTTCAGCACCACGGATTCCACCGGGCTGAGCAGGCCTTTTTCTGCCGCATTCCACAGATTACCGGCGTCCACGGTGATCAGCATATCCGCCGGGGAGCGTTCACCCTCGGCCTGCAAACGGGCGGTGAGGGCCGAGGCATTGTCGGTGATGTAGCGGATTCGCACACCGGTGGCCTCGGTGTAGGCATCGAACACCGGCTTGATCAGGTGATCGTTACGGGAGGTATAAACCACCAGCTCTTCATCGGCGGTCGGTTCGGAACACCCCCACAGGCCAGACGCCACAACCAGGGCGCCAACTATGATGCCAAACACGCGCATATTCATTCGCTCCAACTATTCTCAAACAAGAATGATTCTTAACTTCCGCCAGTATGGCAGCTAACGCGAGTCAGCTCTAGCGCCAAACGCTGGCGGTTTTGCCCGGGCCGGCAAATCCGTGGTTCGCCCCATGGCCTGACGGGCGAAAAAACCTTTCACCGGGCCGGCCTGATTCACCCAGCGCATGCCCGTGTTCCGCAACCAGCGCACCGGCATGGCACGCTGTTCGAACAGGGACTGGAAACCGCGCATGGCGTTTTGCATCAACAGGTTTTCGCCGCGGCGGCGGCGCTGATAACGCGCCAGGGCGGCCGGGTCGGCACAGTCTCGCCCGTGCTCACTGGCCCGCGCGATTTCTTCTGCCAGCACCGCCGCATCCAGCAAGCCCAGGTTCACACCTTGCCCGGCCAACGGGTGTATCACGTGGGCGGCATCGCCCACCAGCGCCAGACCAGCCGCCACATACTGACTGGCGTGACGTTCCTGAATCGGAAATACCGCCCGCTCGCTGAGCAGGGTCACCGGCCCCAGGGCGTCGCCCACGGCGGCCTGCAACTCTGCCGCGAAAGAGACCGCATCTTTCTCGCGCAGTTCCGCAATCCGTTCCGGCCAGCCAGACCAGACGATGGAACATTGCCGCTGATCACCTTGCTCCGCGTCCGAGAATAACGGCAACAACGCCAGCGGCCCGCTTTCCATAAAGACCTGCCGGGCACAGGCGCCATGGGCCTGCGCAGTGGCGATGGTCGCCACCAATGCATGATGGCCACTGTCGCGCGGACCACCACTGATGCCCGCCTGCTCGCGCACCTGCGAACGGGCACCGTCGGCCCCGACCAGCAGGTCTGCCTGCCAGAGGGTATCGCCACTGCGCACCGCCCATTGCCCGGTGTCGGCATCACGGCGCAGGGCATCCACCTGCACGCCGCACTGCCAGTCCAGCGTCGGCAAGGTAGCTGCTTTCTGGTACAACGCGGCGGCCAGGTGGCCGTTTTCCAGCAACCAGCCCAGGCTCTCGGCGCCTACGTCTTCAGCCTGAAACAGCACCTCGCCAGTGCCATCCTGGTCCCACACCTGCATGGCACTGTAGGGCTGCACCCGCGACGCATCCAGATAATCCCACACCCCGGTATTGCGCAGCAGCCAATGGCTGGCTTCGGTAAGCGTGGACACCCGCAACTGCGCCTTACCCTGCGGCATGGCCGGGGCAGGCGCACCGTCCAGCACGGTCACCTTCAACCCTTGCTCCGCCAACAGCACCGCCAGCAACCCACCGGTCATGCCACCGCCAACGATGATGATGTGTTGTTCGTTACTGCCAGTCATATAGTTCACCCAAAGGACAGAAATGCCCCTCCACCGTCAGCACCATTCAACCAGCCGCGAAGTTCAAAGTTTAAAGTTCAAACGCGAGGCAGGTTTGGTGCCAATCTGAACGGAAGGTGTTTCGCGCTGAATCGCGGGTTCGGACTTCGGGTACCAAGCCCCCCCTTGCCCGCGCCTTTCAACTTTAAACTTTGAACCCTCAACTGTTCTTAAAGTCCCATGGCCCGTTTGGCAAAACCACTACGCAGCCCGGGCAGGATATCCATGGCTACCAACCCCAACTGGCGACTGTGGGCAAACAGCGGCTGCTGCACCCGGAACAATTCCGGCACCCAGCGGGATGTCTGGCTGATCAGGGCCTGATCCTTTTCCCGTTTTTGTGCGTAGGCCTGCAGGGTCGCCAGGCTACCGGGATCGGCATTGCCGCCCACGGTCTGCGCCAGCGCCAGCAGATCCCGTACCGCCAGATTAAAGCCCTGCCCGGCTACCGGGTGCAGGGTGTGAGCGGCATTACCGACCACCACCCCATGGGGCACCACCTGGGCACAGGCATCGGTGAGGATCAGCGGGTAACGCTGGCGCTCACCGATACCACCAAGGCGTGGCGCGTCCGCCGGACAACGGCCCTGCAGCTGCGCCAGTGCTTCGTCGTCCGCCAACGCCATCCACTGGTTCACCTGCGCCCGCGGGCCGGTCCACACCAGCGCCATGCGCTGATCGGGCAGCGGCAACAAGGCCAGTGGGCCGTCATTCAGAAAGCGTTCGTAGGCAATGCCCTTGTGCGATTCTTTCAGGGACAGGTTAGCGATCAACGCATCGTGACCGGTGTCGTGATCACGGGCACTGATACCCAGCCACTCCCGGGTCTTGGACCGGGCGCCGTCGGCGGCGATCAACAGCGGCGTTTCCAGCACCTCGTCACTGGCCAGAGTGACCTGGTAACCGCCCTCCTGCCGGCGAATACCCGACAAGGTATCCGGCGCCCGCACCTCAATGCCCTCATCCGCAAACAGGGCCCCGAGCAACACAAACCCCAGCCAGCGGTTTTCCACCACCGCGCCCAGCTGCGCCACCCCTTCTTCTGCGGCGGACATGCGCGTTATGCCAAGCCGCGATTGTCGCGACACATGCACCGTACCGATGGCGGCCGCGTGCTCACGAACGGCATTGCCAAGGCCAAGATCATCCAGCACCGATAACGTCCCCGCGGACAAAGCAGTGCTGCGGGCATCAAAACTGGGAGTCAGGGGGGGAGCGTCGGGCAGGGACAGCGGGTGACTTTCGATCAGCATCACCCGGGCGGCACCGTGACGACGCAACAACAGCGCCAGCAAGGCCCCGGCCATACCACCGCCAACAATCACCAAAGGCTGTTGCGTCATTCCAACGTCCATTTTCGCTGTAGGAGCACCACTTGAGGCGCGAATCATGCAAAGCGTTGAAAGTTCAAAGTGTAAAGTTTAAACGCGAATCTAGTTGTCGATGTTTGTAATGTCGTGCCCGCGTTCCCCGGTAATGGCGCGGGCACAGACACTCAAAGGCAACAACCCCTCTCGCGCTTTTCAACTTTAAACTTTCAACTGCCTTTCATTATCTTTTCAATCTCTGCCACGTCCTTCGGCACCTCGTGGCTAAGCACTTCGCAGCCGGTTTTGGTCACCAGCACATCATCCTCGATACGGATGCCAATGCCGCGCCATTGTTCGTCCACCGTGGTGTCATCCGGCGACACATACAGGCCCGGTTCCACGGTCAGCGCCATGCCCGGCTCCAGCTGGCGCCATTGTTCCTGAATGCGATAATCACCCACGTCATGCACATCCAGCCCCAGCCAATGGCCGGTGCGGTGCATAAAGAATTGCCGATACCCTGCGGTCTCCACCAGCTCGTTGAATTCCCCTTTCAACAGGCCCAGGTCGATCAGCCCCTGAGTAAGGATATTCACCACCTGCTCGTGGGGCACGTTCCAGTGGTTGTCCGGGTGGGTGGCTTCGATGGCGGCGTACTGGCTGGCCAGCACCAGCTCATACAGCGCCTGCTGTGGCTTGCTGAATGTGCCGTTCACCGGGAAAGTGCGGGTAATATCGGATGCATAGTGTTCCAGTTCGCAACCGGCATCCACCAGCACCAGATCTCCGGCTTTCAGCTTTCCGGTGTTTTCGATGTAATGAAGAATGCAGCTGTTGGCACCGCCACCGACAATGCTCGGGTAGGCCGGGCTGCGCGAACCATGGCGCATGAATTCGTGGATGTATTCCGCTTCCAGCTGATACTCCATCATGCCCGGCTTCACCGACTGCATGGCGCGCACATGGGCGCCGGCAGAAATGCTGGCCGCCTTGCGCATGAGTTTGCTTTCCGCCGCAGACTTGAACAGCCGCAGGTCGTGCAGATGGTGGGCCAGCGCCACGAATTCGCCGGGCGGGTGCGCGCCACTGCGCACCCGTTCGCGGATGCTGTTAACCCAGCCCATCAGGCGCCGATCGAATTCACTGTCGTGCCCCAGGTCGTAATAGACCCGCTCACTGCCTTCGATCAGCCCCGGGAGAATTTCATCAATATCGCTGATCGGGAATGCATCGTCCGCATCGAATTCAGACACCGCACCTTCCGGCCCGGCGCGGTAGCCGTTCCAGATTTCCATGGTGCGATCGCGGTCGCGGCAGAACAGCACATACTCGCCATGCTCCCGCCCCGGCAGCAGCACCATCACCGCTTCCGGCTCGGCAAAACCGGTGAGATACCAGAAATCGCTGTTCTGCCGATAGGGATATTCCACGTCCCGGTTACGGGTGCGCTCCGGAGCGGCGGGCAGAATGGCAATACTGTTGGGCCCCATGATGGTCATCAGTTCCTGACGACGGCGGGCAAACTCCTGGCGACTGATACTCAAAATGACTCCTTAAATAACGCAACAGGCGGCACGCTTCACGCAACAAGCCAAACGCCTGATCCCCACCACTTAATGGCGGGTTGGCGGTGTCTTATCCGCTGGCGCCGACTCCGGCTTGCCCTGATGGCGCATGACCAGCTCAGTGTAAATCATCAGGGCAGACATGCGGCAGTGCTCGGCCACCTGCTCAAACATGTCTTCCTCCGCGTCGCCGTCATCATCCGGCGTAGCCACCTGACTGATCGCCGCCAGGTCCGACAGCGCTTCCTGCACGCCCGGCGACAGATCCTTGTCGTGGGTGTTGGCCGAGCCGGTGCCAAAGCCCACCAGAAAGCCTTCGCTCCACTGGGCCAGTGCCGCCACCCGCAAGCCCAGATCATCCTCATCCGCCGGCAGCAGCAAGTTCAGCTCCAGACCCGTGCCCTGATAACCGCCGTGCAACTGATCCCGAACCGTCAGCAAGGCGCCATTCATCTCGGCACCGAAACCCTCCGGCATATCCACGTGGGCGGCCAGCACACCCAACAGCTCCTCATTGTGGCCGCCGTGACCGGTGGCCAGCAGGCCGGCGATCACCCCCTGCAATTCGCTGGGAGAATGCTTTACGCCGGCCGCAGCCAGCCCCTGGACGAGAACCTCAAAATCAATATCGTTGGACATGCGTCTTTCCGTTTTCAACAGCCGGTGATCCGCTGGCGCGGCGGCCCCGGGAAGCAGAGTTGGGGATTACCTGAGAA
>Ga0209712_10000200_pt1 | contig 53973 bp, 52 predicted proteins | sample ArcOceMetagenome_FD_187443 | JGI IMG/M metagenome (GOLD analysis project Ga0209712, IMG submission 187443) | Marine eukaryotic phytoplankton communities from Arctic Ocean - Arctic Ocean - Greenland ARC118M Metagenome (SPAdes) (version 2) | ecosystem: Environmental > Aquatic > Marine > Oceanic...
AACATTAAAGAATTAAAATATTATAAAATGAAAAAAGGAATTCATCCAGAAAATTACAGAATGGTAGCTTTTAAAGACATGTCTAATGAAGATGTCTTTTTAACACGTTCTACTGTAGATACTAAAGAAATTTTAGATGTTGACGGTGTAGAGTATCCTTTAGTAAAATTAGAGATTTCTAGAACTTCTCACCCATTTTACACTGGTAAATCTAAACTTATTGATGCTGCAGGACGTATCGATAAATTTAAAACAAAATACGCAAAATTCAAAAAGTAATTCTTTTAGAATTTTCAACATATTTAAAACTCTAACATGTATTTGTTGGAGTTTTTTGTTGCTTTTAATTTGCTTCAGAAATTTTATTAATTGAGCATTAGCACTAAGTCGTGCTATTTATTATATCTTTTCTTTATTTTTTACGAAAAGAATACCGTTTCAAGCGAACCCCTCTTTTTATGTTAATTGCTTTGTTTCGTTATTTTAAATTCAACTCTTCTATTCTTCTTTCTTACTTCATCGGTTTTACGAGTTGATAAAGGTTGCGAATTTCCGTATCCAAATGATTCAATTCTTGTTTTATTTAATCCAGTTTTTATTAAGTAGTCTGCTACTGATTTTGCTCTTTTCTCTGAAAGAACTTTGTTATAGCGCGCACTCCCATAATAATCAGTATGTCCAAGAATAAAGATTTTAGTATTTTTATTTGAATTTAAATAGTCGTAAAGAACATTTATTTCAGTTTTTGCCGCTGGTAATAGTTTAATACTATTGAAGTTGAAGTGTATGTTTTTAAATAGATACTTTCTATTAAGTTCAATTTTATTTGTTTGTGTAATTCCAGCTTCTTTTTCTTCAGCAAGCTGAACTGTCTTAGTGAGATTAGTTAAAGGGGTGTCAATTAATTCTACTGAAACCATATCTATATAATAGTATGATATTTTGTTTTTTTTCTCTTTTGAAAGTGTTCTCTTTTTAGTGGATGAATTTTTTTGAAAATTCCCTATTGTGATAAAATTCTCACCACCTTTTGCTGTTATCAGTTTCGAAATTAAAACCCAATTTTCTTTATCATTATGCCCTTTTTCATTGTTTATATTATTCGCTGAGAAACTATTGGATATTTGGTTTTCTAGATGTTTTGGAGATAATTCTGTCCAAATAGAACTCGAAACTATGTTTTTGGTCAATAAAAACTCTATTGTTTTCATAGCAAAATATGATTTTTCTGCTAAACTTAAATATAATGAAACTTTATATTTAGCTCCTTTTTTTAAAGAAGATTTAAAAGAACCTTGAATGTATTCTCTATAATCACCTTTGGCATAGAAATAACATCCGGCATAATTCTTTCCAAATTTTGAAATTTGACGACCATTAAAATTATCAGGAACTCCAGCTTCCGCCTCATTACAAGGATTAAATAAGTCTGCAGTACCTAATGTTGGTGTCGACCATTGCTTCACAATAGTTTTAAACAGGCTAATACTATTAGCGCATTTTTCGGTTTTTTCAAAACTAGGATTCCTAACTAAATTCTGAGAAATCAGTTGAATTGGAATAAATAATATGAATATTATAATTATTTTCAATTTAGGGCATAAGTAAATTACTGTCAATCTTTACCAAATTAATTTCAGTATACATAGCTAAGTTAATCTTTTTATGCCAAAAAAGTGATTAGGAAAAATACCCTATTTAAAAAATAAAAAAAAACCGCTTCTAAAAGAAACGATTTTAAAATACTTAAAAACATTTTGTGTTTATATATAATCTTCAATTGGATTGCATGAACAAATTAAGTTTCTATCTCCGTAGGCGTCATCAACTCTTCTCACGGTTGGCCAAAACTTATTATCAGCAATATAGGGTAAAGGAAAAGCAGCTTGTTTTCTTGTATAGGGTAATGACCAATTATCAGAGGTTAGCATTTCTTGCGTATGAGGAGCATTTTTCAAAGGGTTATTCGCATTTTCTTTCGTGGCTTCAGCTATTTCTTTACGAATAGCAATCATTGCATCACAAAAACGGTCTAATTCCGAAATACTTTCAGATTCTGTAGGTTCAATCATCATTGTTCCGCCGACGGGAAATGAAACAGTGGGTGCATGAAAACCATAATCCATTAAACGTTTTGCAATATCTACCACTTCAATTCCATTTTGTTTAAAATCTCGGCAATCAATAATCATTTCATGAGCTGCGCGTCCTTTTTCACCTGTATATAAAGTCGGGTAATGACCTTCTAACCGTTCTTTAATATAGTTGGCATTTAAAATTGCAATTTTTGTTGAGTCTGTTAATCCTTTTGCACCTAACATTGTAATGTATCCATAAGAAATCAAACACGCCAAAGCAGAACCCCAAGGTGCTGCAGAAATTGCAGAAATTGCATTTTTTCCACCGGTTGAAATGATAGGGTTTGTTGGCAGAAAAGGCACTAATTGAGGGGCCACGCAAATTGGGCCAACTCCCGGTCCACCACCTCCATGCGGAATAGCAAATGTTTTGTGCAAGTTAAGGTGGCAAACATCTGCACCAATAGTTGCCGGATTTGTTAACCCAACTTGGGCGTTCATATTTGCACCATCCATGTAAACTTGACCTCCATTATCATGAATAATTTTGGTAATTTCTTGAATTTCACTTTCAAAGACGCCATGAGTTGAAGGATAGGTTACCATTAAGGCAGCTAAATTATCTTTATGAAATTCAGCTTTTTCGCGCAAATCAGCTAGATCTATATTTCCGTTTTCAGCTGTCTTGGTGACGATTACCTTCATACCTGCCATAACTGCAGAGGCAGGATTTGTACCGTGAGCAGAAGCAGGAATTATACAAATATTTCTATGTGAATCTCCATTTGATTGGTGGTATGCTCTAATTGTCATTAAGCCAGCAAATTCGCCTTGGGCACCAGAGTTTGGTTGCAAAGAAGTACCAGCAAAACCAGTCACAATATTTAATTGATGTTCCAATTTTCGTAAAACTTCTTGATACCCTTCAGCTTGATTTAAAGGCACAAATGGATGAATATTTCCCCATTTCGGATTGCTTAATGGCAACATTTCTGAAGCTGCATTTAGTTTCATTGTACAAGAACCTAAAGAGATCATAGAATGATTCAAAGCTAAATCTTTGCGTTCTAGTTTTTTGATATAACGCATCATATCTGTTTCAGATTGATGCGTATTAAATATTTCATTCTCTAAAAATGAAGTATTTCTTTGTACGTTTTCTTTTATATTATTTCCTTTAGGTATGGAAGAAATAGTAGCAGAATTTGAGTTTAAAACTTCTGTAAAAACACTAATAATAGCATTTAATTCTTTTAAACCAGTAGTTTCATTAACAGATATAGATAAAGTTTCGTCATCTATATAGTTAAAGTTTATTTTATTTGCTTCAGCAACTACTTTAATCTTTTGTGATTCAGCTTTCACTGTAATTGTGTCAAAATAAGAAGTGTTGGTTTGTTCAATACCTAAATTAGATAATTTATCAGCTAAAGTGATTGTTTTGTTGTGCACAGAATCTGCAATAAATTGTATCCCGTTTTTCCCATGATAAACAGCATACATTCCTGCCATTACCGCCAATAAAACTTGTGCAGTACAAATATTAGAAGTTGCTCTTTCTCGTTTAATGTGTTGCTCTCTTGTTTGTAAAGCCATTCTTAAAGCACGTTTTCCGTTTTTGTCTTTGGTGATACCAATAATACGACCTGGAATACTTCTTTTATAGGCTTCTTTTGTGGCAAAATAAGCCGCATGAGGCCCTCCATAACCTAAAGGGATTCCGAAACGTTGTGTAGTACCGACAACAACAGAAGCTCCAAATTCTCCTGGTGCCTTTAATTTTACTAAGGATAAAATATCCGCTGCAACTGCTACTTTTATATTGTTTTTATTCGCTTTTAATACGAAACTTTCGTAATCGAATATTTGTCCAAATTTTCCTGGATATTGTAAAATTGCTCCGAAAAAATCATCGGCAAAATCAAAATCTTCATGATGACCGATTACCAACTCAATACCAATTGGAATTGATCTTGTTTGTAATAATGATAAAGTTTGTGGCAATATTTCATCAGAAACAAAAAACTTATGTGCACCTGCTTTTTTCTTTGCCCGTTCTCTAACGTCATATAACAAAGCCATTGCTTCCGCAGCAGCCGTAGATTCATCCAGTAAAGATGCATTTGCTAATTCCATTCCTGTTAAATCGCAAATCATCGTTTGGTAATTTAACAACGCTTCTAACCTACCTTGTGCAATTTCTGCTTGGTATGGGGTGTAAGCAGTATACCAACCTGGATTTTCTAAAATATTACGCTGAATTACACTTGGTACAATTGCTTCATGATATCCTAAGCCTATATAACTGTTAAATACTTTATTTTTTTCGGAAAGCTCTGTTATATGGGCTAAATACTGATATTCGCTCATGGCAGCTTCTAGATCTAAAGGATTTTGTAGACGAATATTATCAGGAACAGTTTCATCAATTAATTGCTCTAAACTATTAGCTTTAATAGTTGCTAACATTTTTTCTTGCTCTGCGTTACTAGGACCAATATGTCTGCGTTGAAACGAATTTGTATTCATTTATTTAGTTTTGTGAACGATAGATTTCAATCGATATCGTATTGTTTTTTAGGGGCAAAAAAAAGCTATTTTTTTGATGCCTCAAAAATAGGAATTAAATAAATTAATTACGATCTGAAATTGAATAAAATGATGTTAATTATTAACTAAAAATCAATGTTATTAACAGAAAGGTTATTTTTGTTTGATGAAATTTTTTAAAATAATATTCAGTTTTTATATCAATGCGAGTATTCACGTAGGTTTTAGTGTTTATGCTTTTGTAAGAATCACCGAACAATATTTTGACCTCTCTTACAACGAGGTCTTAGATTATTTTATTTTTTATGGAACAATTACGGGTTATAATTTTGTGAAATATGCAGGTGTTGCAAAATTGCATCACAGGAGTCTAACAAATAATTTAAAAATAATTCAAATATTTTCTTTCTTCTGCTTTATTGCAATGTTTTATTATGGTTATCAAATTCCTAGAAAAACATTGCTTTTTACAATTCCTTTTACGCTACTTACATTTTTGTACGCAGTTCCTTTTTTAAGTGGTTTTGATAAGAGCTTACGTCAGATAAGTTATTTAAAAATTATAGTTGTGGCATTCGTCTGGGCAGGGTTTACTGTATTAATTCCATTAGTTGATGTGGGTAAAGAAATTTCCCTAAATATTATTTTAGTTGTGATGCAGCGCTTTTTAATTGTGGTAGTTTTAATATTACCTTTTGATATAAGAGATGTAAAATATGATGTTATTTCTTTGCAAACAATTCCTAAGAAAATTGGTATCGAAAGGACCAAGAAATTAGGATTGATGTTGCTTGTGTTTTCGTTGGTTTTAGAGTATTTGTTCACTTCTTTAAATATGGTGAAAGCACCATTTATGATTTTCTTTTTTCTATTGATTATTCTCCTTATGAGAGTAAAAAGAGATCAATCTAAATACTATAGTTCTTTCTGGGTAGAGTCGTTGCCAATTGTTTGGTGGTTACTTCTTTTAGGATTTCATAATTTTTAAGGCTTTAATGCGTTTTTTTTGTAAAGTTTTTTGATATTTATACTATATAAAATAGATATCATAAAACTATTTAATTGCTTCTTATTTACCTACTAAATTTGTAGATTTACTTGCTTAAAAACAACATAGATTCTTAAAGGAATGATTACCGAAAAAAGAAATTATATTTTTGATTTTGATAGCACTTTAACCCGTGTAGAGGCTTTAGATGTTTTAGCTGAAATTACGCTTCAAGGCAACCCGAAGAAAGAAGAAATTATTCAAGAAATAATTGATATTACTAATTTAGGAATTGATGGAGAAATATCCTTCACAGAATCTTTAGAAAGAAGAATTAAGTTGTTAAATGCCAACGAAGCTGATTTATCAAGCTTAGTAACAGCTTTAAAAAAACAAGTATCAAAGTCCATAGAAAGTAACAAAGAATTTTTTGAGAATTTTGCGGATGACATTTATGTGATTTCTTGCGGATTTAAAGAGTTTATAGATCCTATTGTAAAAGAATACAATATCCCTTCAGAAAGAGTGTTTGCAAATACTTTTGAATTTGCAAAAGATGGTGAAATTATTGGTTTTGATGCTAATAATCCACTTTCTCAACACAATGGAAAAATACAGTGTTTAAAAGACATGAATCTTGAAGGAGAAATACAAGTTATTGGTGATGGGTATAGTGATTATGTAACTAGAGAAGCTGGTGTAGCGGATAAGTTCTTCGCTTACACAGAAAATGTTTCAAGAGTTAAAACAACAGAAAATGCTGACCATATTGCCCCAAATTTAGACGAATTTTTATACGTAAACAAGTTGCCAAGAAATATCTCATATCCAAAGAATAGAATTAAAATTTTATTACTAGAGAATGTACATCCAGATGCTTTTTCAAAGTTATCTACAGATGGGTTCTCAGTAGAAACAGTCTCTAAAAGTTTATCTGAAGATGAATTGATAGAAAAAATAAAAGACGTGCACGTTTTAGGAATTCGTTCTAAAACAAATGTTACACAAAGAGTTGTAGATGCTGCTGAAAAATTGATGGTAGTAAGTGCTTTTTGTATTGGTACAAAACAAATTGATTTAGAGGCATGTAAAGAAAAAGGAATCGTTGTTTTTAATGCTCCTTATAGCAATACACGTTCTGTTGTAGAGTTGGCGATTGGAGAAATTATTATGTTAATGCGTAGTGTTTTTCAGAGAAGCACAGAAATTCACAATGGTCAGTGGAATAAAACAGCAGAAGGCTCTAGAGAAGTTCGTGGTAAAAAACTAGGAATTGTAGGTTATGGTAATATTGGTAAGCAATTATCTGTATTAGCAGAAGCATTAGGAATGGATGTTTATTATTATGATGTTGAAGATAAATTGGCATTAGGGAATGCAACTAAAATAAATACTTTAGAAGATTTATTGAAAATTTCTGATGTGGTTACCTTGCATGTTGATGATAATGCAGCAAATAAAAATTTCTTTGGAGAGACAGAAATTTCTCAAATGAAAGATGGCGCACATTTAGTAAACCTTTCTCGGGGATTTGTAGTTGATATTAATGCACTAGCAAATGCTTTGAAAAATGGAAAAATAGCGGGGGCTGCGGTTGATGTTTATCCTTCTGAACCAAGAAAAAATGGTGAATTCTACACGGAATTAAAAGGATTACCAAACGTAATTTTAACACCGCATGTTGGTGGAAGCACGGAAGAAGCACAAAGAGATATTGCAGACTTTGTCCCAAGTAAGATTATGGCTTATATAAATTCTGGAAATACTGTAGATGCTGTAAACTTCCCAAATATTCGTTTACCAAGGCAAACGAATGCACATCGTTTTTTACATATTCATAAGAATGTTCCAGGTGTGATGGCAAAAATCAACAAGATTTTAGCAAAATATGATTTGAATATAACAGGTCAGTATTTATCAACGGATCCTAAAGTTGGTTATGTAATTACTGATTTAGATAAAGAATACAACAAAGAAGTAATTGAAAAATTACGAAACGTAGAAGGAACAATTAAGTTTAGAGTTTTGTATTAATCTTCTCCTTAAACTAGAACAAAACACCTTCAATTTTTTAAAATCTGAAGGTGTTTTGTTTTCTATACTTTTTTGTAATTCCTTGTTTATGGAGAAATGAAAAACCAATATTAATTGTTGACTCACAATTTTAGATTCTCTTTAAGGTTGACGAGGTGCTTGTCTTCAATATTTAAATAGCGCTTGCTTCCTAGATATCTTTTTTTATTAAATTCATCATAATTTGGTAGATCTGAATTCATAGAATTTATGTGTACATTTCCAGAAGCATGAATGAATTCCATTTTATCATTACCCAACCAAATTCCTACATGAGTTACTCTTTGCTTTTTTTCTGGTGTAGCTTTTCTTCCAAAGAACAATAAATCTCCTTTTTCTAAACCTTCAAATTTTAAATCGAAATCAATAGTTTTACCCGAATTAATTTGTTGTGATGCGTCTCTAGGAATTATAAAGCCATTCATTAAATAAACCATTTTTGTAAAACCACTACAATCCATTCCTTTAGACGAGGTTCCTCCCCATAAGTATGGAAAACCAATCATTGTTTTAGATATTGATTCAATATTTTCTTGAGTAGCTTCTAAATTTTTTAGCCAAGAAAGATAAATAACAGCTTCATTTTTTTTAACAAAACCAGTTCTATGATCAGGGTATTTTATCTCATAAAATTCGTTGTCTTCAGAGACATATTGCAGCACTCCTCCTAAACTAATATCAGAAACAATTATGGAGTCTTCAAATTTATCAATATATACATAGCCGAAATTTTTGGTAAAAATTATTTTTTAGATTGATTCCAAGTATCAATTTCAGTTGCATTCATTCGTGTAATTCCACCTTTATCAACCCAAGAGATATAATTATCAGGAGTTTTAATTCTATAAAAATCACCTTTTTTATCCAACACTTTTAAAGTCATTCCTAGCAAACCTTGAGTTCCTAATTCAGCAGAATGTTTTGGTTTAGAACGAATGTTTATAACTGAATTTCTTGCCACCGCAAATTGTTGACTTCCTACTGCCGAATCGGGTAAAATTCGAACCTCATTTGTGAATTTAACTTTTCTTTTATGCAAGCTATCTAGCAGTATAGAAAATGCTTTTTTAGAAGTAGTTTCACCTTCTAAAATTATTTGACCATTTAAAAATTCAAATTTTATATCAAATAATTCAATTCTTTTGTCGGGCGCAAATTCCGCTTTTAAGTTTGTGCGGATGTTTTCTAATTCAGTTATCATTTTTTCCTTGTCTTTACAAGACAGGGAAACAGTTAAAAGGAATAGAAAAAAAAACTTTATGATTTTCATTAATAAGATATTTTTCAGCTAAAATACAAAAAATCAAAACTCAAAAAACTGAATTCTGAATAGGATTGTTTTATATTTGAAGTAAATCATTTTTTATTAGATGCAGTACCAAAATTCGCTAGCATACGCTAAACAACAAGATAAAGAAGATAAGCTTGCTTATTTACGAAATCGATTTCATCTTCCTAAAGATAGAAACGGAAACGAATGGTTGTATTTTACAGGAAATTCTTTAGGACTTCAGCCAAAAGCGACTAAAGAATACATCAATCAAGAATTAGAAGATTGGGCAAACCTTGGGGTAGAAGGTCATTTTGAAGCAAAGAATCCATGGTTGAATTACCATGAATTACTCACTGATAAAATGGCAAGAATTGTTGGTGCAAAACCCATTGAAGTCGTTGTGATGAACACTTTAACAACCAATTTACACTTGTTAATGGTTTCGTTTTATAGACCAACTAAATTAAAATATAAAATTGTTATAGAAAGTGACGCCTTTCCCTCAGATAGATATGCAGTGCAATCGCAACTAAAATTTCACGGTTTTTCAGAGAATGATGTTATCGAATGGAAACCAAGAAAAGGCGAACAATTATTACGAATTGAAGATTTAGAAAAAATCGTTTCTGAACAAGGTAATAAAATTGCTTTATTATTAATTGGAGGTGTAAATTATTACACAGGTCAGTTTTTAGATCTCAAAAAAATTACAGAAATCGGTCATTCAAAAGACTGTATTGTCGGAATTGATTTAGCCCACGGAGCGGGTAATATTAAGCCAAATTTGCATGATTCTGAGGTGGATTTTGCAGCTTGGTGCACGTATAAATATTTAAATTCTGGGCCAGGAAGTTTAGCTGGTTTATTTGTTCATGAAAAACACGCAAAAAATAAAGATTTGCCACGTTTTGCTGGTTGGTGGAATCATAATAAAGAAACGCGCTTCAATATGCGTCAGCCATTCGATGTGATGCAAGGAGCCGAAGGTTGGCAATTATCAAACCCGCCGATATTATCGATGGCAGCAATAAAGGCGTCTTTAGATCTATTCGATGAGGTGGGAATGGATTCTCTAAGAGAAAAATCAGAAAAACTGACAGGTTATTTCGAGTTTTTGATTCATCAAATTAATTCTGATGATATTAAGATTATTACACCTGCAAACTCACAAGAACGCGGATGTCAGTTATCGATTCAAGTTAAGAATGCCGATAAAAGTTTACATAAAAAACTAACTCAAAATAATATTATTACGGATTGGCGAGAACCAGACGTAATACGTTGCGCCCCAGTGCCAATGTATACTTCGTTTGAAGATGTGTATAGAATGGTTTCACTTTTAAAAGATTTGTTGTAAAATGAACAAAAAAGATAAAATACTAATTATCGGAGCAGGACTTTGCGGCTCATTATTAGCTTTAAGACTTGCGCAAAGAGGATATAAAGTTGAGATGTATGAAAGTAGACCAGATCTAAGAACTACAGATATTTCGGCAGGAAGATCAATCAATTTAGCATTGTCAGATAGAGGTTTAAAAGCATTACGTCTGTGCGGAATGGAAGAAAAAGCGAGAGAATTTTGTATTCCTATGTACGGTAGGTTAATGCATGATACAGAGGGAAATACATTTTCTTCAAATTATTCAGGAAGAGAAAATGAATTTATAAATTCAATTTCTAGAGGTAATTTGAATGCAATTTTATTAGATGAAGCAGAAAAACACGAAAACGTAAATATCCATTTTAATAAACAATGTAAAAATGTAGATATAGAAAATACAGTTGTTCATTTTAAAGATTACCAAACTAAAGAGGAGTTTTATGTAAATACTGAGGTGGTTTTTGGAGCAGATGGAGCTGGCTCATCTTTGAGAAAAAGTTATGTTTCTGAGCGTAAATTCTTGTTTAGTTATTCTCAGAACTACTTAAATCACGGATACAAAGAGCTAGAAATTCCTGCGGATAAAATCGGTAATCATCAAATAAGTAAAGAACACTTGCATATTTGGCCTCGGGGTGATTTTATGCTAATTGCGCTTCCAAATATGGACGGAAGTTTTACCGTAACTCTATTCTTAAGTTATAACGAAGGTGAATTTAATTTTGAGAATTTAACATCCGAAGCGCAGATTACTGCTTTTTTCGAGAAAGAATTCCCTGATGCTTTGGCTTTAATTCCGAATATAACAGAGGAGTTTATAAGCAATCCTACTGGACCATTAGGAACTGTAAAATGTTCACCTTGGAGTTATCAAAGCAAAACCCTATTAATTGGTGATTCTTCTCATGCAATTGTGCCGTTCTACGGACAAGGAATGAATGCTTCTTTTGAGGATGTTTTTGTGTTAGATGAAATTTTAGATCAAAACTTAGGGACTTGGGAAGTAGTTTTTAAGGCATATCAGAGCGCAAGAAAAAAAGACACAGATGCGATTGCAGATTTAGCAATAGATAATTTTCATGAAATGAAAGATCATGTTGCAAATCCGCTTTTCAAGGAAAAAAGAAAAATAGAAATGGATTTAGAAAAAACATTTCCTAAAGAATATTTTTCTAAATATTCTTTAGTTACCTTTAATGAGAATATTGGTTACAATGAAGCCATGAAAAGAGGAAGGGCTCAAGATAAAGCACTATTGAATTTAATTGCAGATGATGACATTTCTACTTCGTTACATATGACAAAAGACGAATTAGAAATTGTATTGAGAAAAGTGCAGCAAGAAACAACAGAAATTTTGAGAGAAGAGAACATAACAGGATTTTAGCGTCACTAGTTTATTTTGGCAGCGGTAATATATTTTTGAATAGTATAGAAATAAATTAAACGAGTGTCAAAAGTAAATCAGTTTCATGAAATAATTTAACTAATAAAAACTCAAATTCCCAGTTAAGAGTTTCTCCCCTTTGAGGAGATTAAGAGGGATTTTAAGATGAAAGTAACACCAAGAGGCGCATATCCGCATGTAAAAGCAGTGGGCGATTTTATTTTTGTTTCCGGAACAAGTTCTAGAAGGGCAGATAATACGATTGCTGGAGTTGATATTATTGACGAAATGGGAACAAAATTTCTAAATATTGAAACTCAAACAAGAGAAGTTTTACAAAATATTGACAAGAATTTAAAAGCAGTTGGAGCTAGTATAAAAGATGTGGTTGATGTTTCTACATTCTTAGTAAATATGAATGATTTTGCAGGTTACAACAAAGCATACGCAGAATTTTTTGATAAAGAAACCGGACCAACAAGAACAACTGTTGCTGTGCATCAATTACCGCATCCAGATTTAGTGGTGGAGGTTAAAGTGACTGCTTATAAAAAGAGTTAAATGAAAATCCGAAACTACATAAATGGCGAATTTGTGAATCCAATTAAAAATAATTGGATAGACAATTATAATCCAGCAATTGGAGAGGTATATGGTCAAATACCAGATTCAACCAAAGAAGATGTAGAAAAGGCATATAAAGCTGCAGAAAAAGCTTTTCCAGAATGGTCCAATACAACTTTAGAAGAGAGAAGTAATACCTTATCTAAAATAGCAGATTTAATTTTAGAAAAATTAGAGTTTTTAGCAGAAGTAGAATCTAAGGACAATGGAAAGCCAATCAGTTTGGCTAAACAAGTTGATATACCAAGAGCTGCGGCTAACTTTCAGTTTTATGCAAATGCAATCACACAGTTTTCATCAGAAGCACATGAGAGCATTGGTTTAAATGCCATAAATTTTACACTTCGCCAACCAATAGGAGTTGTCGGTTGTATTTCTCCTTGGAATTTACCTTTATATCTTTTTACATGGAAAATAGCACCAGCGATTGCTGCAGGTAATTGTGTAGTAGCAAAACCTAGTGAAATAACACCAATGACCGCTTTTTTATTAGGTGAAGTTTGTACAGAAGCAGGTTTGCCTAGCGGTGTTTTAAATATTGTACATGGTTTAGGGACATCCGCAGGACAAGCAATTGTAGAACATCCAAATATTAAAGCGATTTCTTTTACAGGTGGAACAAAAACCGGCGCACATATTGCCAAAGTGGCGGCGCCAATGTTTAAGAAATTATCTTTAGAATTGGGAGGGAAGAATCCAAATGTCATTTTTGCAGATTGTGATTATGAGAAAATGTTAGAAACTACAGTCCGTTCTTCATTTGCAAATCAAGGTCAGATATGTTTATGTGGAAGTAGGATTTTTGTGGAAGAAAAAATCTATGAGAAATTCAAGAATGACTTTCTTAAAAAAGTAGCTGAATTAAAAGTAGGAAACCCTTCAGAAAAGAACACAAATATTGGCGCTTTAGTTTCTAAAGAACATTTAGAAAAAGTAAAAAGCTATATTGATATTGCAGCACAAGAAGGAGGAAAAGTTTTGTTTGGAGGTGAAAGAGTCTCTATCAATAATTATGAAAACGGATACTATTTGCAACCTACAATTATAGAGGTTTCTGATAATCAATGTAGATTAAATCAAGAAGAAATTTTTGGGCCTATAGTAACAATAATGTCTTTTAAAACGGATGAAGAAGCTTTGCAATTAGCAAATGATGTAAAATATGGGTTGTCGTCAACTTTATGGACTAATAATTTAAACAGAACGATGCAGTTCTCTAAACAATTACAGACAGGAATTGTTTGGGTAAATACTTGGATGTCACGTGATTTAAGAACACCTTTTGGAGGAAAAAAAGATTCTGGAGTTGGCAGAGAAGGTGGTTTTGAGGCTTTACGCTTTTTTACAGAGCCTAAAAACATTTGCATTCAGTACGAATAAGGTAAAATATATTAATTGATTTGGTCTCAACTCAAACGAGGTAGGACATAGATAATAAATTACAAAGATGAACTTAGAACTAAAAAATAAAAATGCTTTGGTTTGTGGTAGCACTCAAGGAATAGGAAAAGCAACCGCAATCTTATTAGCAGAAGAAGGTGTAAATGTCACTCTTATTGCACGAAATGAAGAAAAGTTAAAAATAGTTGTATCAGAATTACGTAATGAGAATCAATGTCATAGTTACTTAGTCGCAGATTTTTCGAAACCAAATGAATTAAAAGCTGTTTTAGAGGCGTCAAATTTACAATTTCACATCCTAGTAAATAATACAGGAGGTCCTGCAGGAGGTCCAATATTTAGTGCGAAATTAGAGGAATTTGAGAGTGCTTTTACACAGCATCTAAAGTGTAATCAGGTTTTAGTTCAAGCTCTTGTTCCGTTTATGAAAACCCAATGTTTTGGTAGAATTGTAAATGTAATTTCAACATCCGTAAAACAACCTTTAGATGGTTTAGGTGTCTCTAATACAATTCGAGGTGCAGTTGCAAGTTGGTCTAAAACCTTGGCAAATGAGTTGGGTGAATTCGGAATTACAGTCAATAATGTGTTGCCAGGAGCAACAGGAACTGAACGTTTGAAAGATATTATTAATAATAAAGCCAATAAAACAGGAAAGTCTTTTGATGAAGTTGCTGAGGCTATGAAAAATGCTGCACCTGCAAAACGTTTTGCAAAACCAGCAGAAATTGCAAATGCAGTTGTATTTTTAGCCAGTAAATCGGCAAGTTATATTAACGGAATTAATCTTCCTGTTGATGGAGGAAGAACTAAAAGTTTGTAATTTACGACGAAATATCGCCTAAAGGATTGAAGCGACATCCTTTTTATATTAGTATTAGTACTAGTATTTTTCTTTTTTGAAAAATATGTTGAGAACAAATAAAAAGATAAAGTAGAAAGCCGACCTTTAAGGAGCTCCAAAAATATATAGATATGAATTTAGTACAGCCTTTAAATTTTAAAAAATGGATTGATGAACATCGTCATTTACTAAAACCGCCAGTTGGTAACAAATGTATTTGGGATAATGGTGACTATATTGTGATGGTTGTTGGTGGGCCCAATAACAGAAAAGATTATCATTATAATGAGACTCCTGAGTTTTTCTATCAGTTTGAAGGTGATATGATTTTGAAGATAATTGATGGTAAAGGTGAAATGATTGACGTAGAAATTAATGAGGGCGATATTTATTTATTGCCTGCAAAAGTGCCGCATTCGCCTCAAAGAAAAGAAAATACCGTTGGTTTGGTAATAGAATATCCGCGTTCTGATGGTATGTTAGATGCTTTAGAGTGGTATTGCGAAAACTGCGGAAATCAATTGTATCGCGAGGAATTTGCGTTAGATAATATTGAAACGGATATGCCAAAAATCTTCGACACCTATTATTCAGATACAAAAAATTGTACGTGCGATACTTGTGAAACAGTAATGAGCGTGCCAAATAAAATAAAATAGTACTAATGAAACAAGAAATTTTAGAAAGTTTTAGAAAGCAAGGCTTTATGCATCATTTAGGTGTAGAAATTATTTCTATAGAAAAGGGAATTGTAAAAGTTTCTTGTAAAAAGAGTGATAAATTAACGCAACAAAATGGTTTTTTTCATGCGGGTGTTATTACAAGTATCGCCGATGCAGCCTGTGGTTATGCAGCTTTAACAACAATGCCAAAAGGATCAGATGTTTTAAGTGTAGAATTTAAAACAAATTTAATGAAACCTGCAATTTCTGATACAATTATCGCAACAGGGAGCGTTATAAAATCGGGACGGACATTGGTTTTTTGTGAAGCGAAAATTACGAATGAAAGTGAAGATATTACCTTTGCGACATTTCAAGGAACTATGATTGGTACACAACTAAAATAAACATGAAACGTAAACTACGTATTAACGGACATTCACATTTATTACCTTATCCAGAAGAAATTCCTCAATTTATGAAGGATAAAGAGATTTTTTGGGTAGATGATGAACGCAAGCATATGTTGCAAAAAGGATGGAAACGTCCAGTAACAGATTCTAGCTTTTTCTTAGATGAAAAACTAGTATGGATGGAGAAAAATAAAATAGATCATGCCGTAGTTTTAAATCTTTCCCAATTATATGGGAATGGTTTACGCTTAGAAGAAATGAAGAAAGCACTACGTTTTCAGAATGATTTTAATGCAAAAGTGCAACACAATCATCCGGATAAATTTACGTGTGGTTTTGTAGTGCATCCTGGTTTTATTTATGGTGCATTGGATGAGATGAAACGTTGTGTGGAAGAATTAGGATTAAAAGTATTGTGTTTGCCAACACATTTTATGGATTCTATTGGGCAATGGCGTTGTGTTTTTGATGAAGAAAATGATCGAATTTTTGAATTAGCAGACAAGTATAAGTTGGCAATAGAAATCCATCCTTATGATGGAGATAAAATGATAAAATTAGAAAATACCAATTGGCGTTTTCATTTAATTTGGATGTTAGCACAATGTGGCGATGCCTATCATTTTTATACCTTAAACGGAATGCAAGAACGTTTTCCGAATATTAGAACTTGTTTTGCTCATGGCGGACAGTTAGCACAAATGAATTTGGGAAGAAGAATTCAAGGCTTTGATGGAAGGCCCGATTTATTTGAAGGAAAAACACATCCAAGGAAAGCTGTAGGGCATCCAAATATCTTTTTTGACACGTTAGTTCATGATACAGATTCTTTAAATCTAATGATAGATAGACAAGGTTCTAATCAAGTTTTAATGGGTTTAGACGATCCATATCCTTTAGGAGAAATGGAAAGTGACGAGCAATCTTCATATCCAGGTAAAATTTTAGATTTGGCGAAAGATAGAAATATTATCAGTCAAACTCAGTATGATCAAATTTGGGAAGATAACACACTCCAATGGTTGTTTGGCGATGATGAAAAAGCGAAACAAGAATTAATTTCTAAGATCTTAGATAAGTAATATTAGTTCGATAGCAGAGGAGGTCTATTTTTTTAACCCAAAGGTTTCTTTGGTGGATAATAACCTTGTACTTTATGAGTTTAAATATTTATTTGAATGCTTTTATCCTTGGTTAACAGAAACCTAGCGTCATCATATTTTGGAGGTCCCATAAAACCCTTTGCATTGTTAGAACACCCATAATCTTCTTTTGGAATACCCAAGAAATTGGTGTCCATTTTTTTGTTATTATTTTTGTCATGAATAAAAGAAACAGCATATTCTCCAGCAGCTAAATTTTTAAAAATAACAATAGACTTCTTATCCTTTATCTTAACGATTTCACTTTTATATTGATTTTTTAAAAACTCACTTTTACTATTATAAATTCCTACCATTAAAGCTCCTTTGTTAGATTCTAATCCAAAGATATTTATTGTTAGTGTAAATGTTTCTTTTCTTTGGGCGTTTGTAGAAAATATTCCACTAAAAGTTAATATGATTAATAAAACTAAATTTTTCATGCAGGTAGTTTTTTTGATATTTCTAATGTAATTTTTTCTTTTTTTAAAACAATAATAATGCCGAACTGCTTTGTTATCTGAGTTTTCTATCATCCAAGAAAAAAAATATTTTATTTTTGTTCGTTTTTAATTTCTTGTAATGTTTTATCTGAATTTATATATTTTGAAAAAATATTAAATCGTAATTCGTCGATTTCAGAGTCAAAGTGGGTTGCCCATTTGTATTCTTTAAATAAATGAGTTATCTGTTTAACTCGTTTCTGAGCTTCAGGAAATGTAAATAAATATTTTATTGATATTTCTTTATTCGATTGAATTTTTGCTGTTTTTTCTTCAAAATCAACATTAATGAAAAATATTTTTTCTGATGAATTAATAGGGTAGAAGTCAACCCATTTTGCAAAACCAATAACGCTATTTTGGTTCTTATAGTTTTTGTCGGTAATTAATTTCCATCTACAGTTTGCAACTCTTCCCCAATGATTCGATTTTCTATAAACCCCATTATCTGTATAAAAATAGGTGCTATTAGATTTGCTTTTATAATTGGTGCTTTCTGGAAAGTCAAAATTATCTAATTCTACGAACTCACAAAAGGTGTGTTTAAAAAAATTGGCTTGATTGTAGGTTTTCAAAATGATTGTTTAATATCATTGCGAATGTAATGAAGGAATTTCATTTTAAAGCAAAAGTTTGCTTTGTTCTTAATCAAATCGTAAAAAAAAAACGCAACCAAATTAATGGTTGCGTTTTACTTATTTTAAGAAAATATGATTTTCTTGTGAGATTCTGAAACAAGTTCAGAATGACAAATTATTTCACTTCTTCGAAATCTACATCCTCAACATTGTCACCTTGAGCATCAGCTGTTTCTGGTTCACCTTGTTGAGCTCCTGCGTCTGCACCAGCAGCACCTTGTTCAGCAGCATACATTTCTTCAGATGCAACTTTCCAAGCTTCGTTTATAGTTTCCATTGCAGCAGTAATTTGTGCAACATCTTTAGATTCGTGAGCAGCTTTTAATTCAACCAAAGCAGCTTCAATTGGACCTTTTTTATCATCAGATAATTTATCACCAAATTCTTTTAATTGTTTTTCCGTTTGGAAAATCATAGAATCTGCTTCATTAATTTTCTCTGCAGTTTCTTTGGCAGCTTTATCAGCATCCGCATTTTCTTCTGCTTCTTGTCTCATTTTAGCGATATCATCTTCAGATAAACCTGAAGAAGCTTCAATTCTAATTTCATGAGATTTGTTAGTTCCTTTGTCTAAAGCAGAAACTTTAATAATACCATTTGCATCAATGTCAAAAGTTACTTCAACTTGAGGAATTCCTCTTTGTGCTGGAGGTAAACCATCTAAATGGAAACGACCAATTGTATTATTATCTGCAGCCATTGCTCTTTCACCTTGTAGAACATGAATTTCTACTGATGGTTGATTGTCTACGGCTGTAGAAAATACTTGTGATTTTTTAGTTGGAATGGTTGTGTTTGCATCAATTAATTTTGTAAAAACATTCCCCATTGTTTCAATACCTAAAGATAAAGGTGTAACGTCTAATAACAATACATCTTTTACATCTCCAGATAAAACTCCACCCTGAATTGCAGCTCCTAAAGCAACAACCTCATCAGGATTTACACCTTTACTCGGTGATTTTTTAAAGAACTTTTCAACAGCTTCTTGTACAGCAGGTATTCTTGTAGAACCTCCAACTAATACGATTTCATCGATATCAGATATTGTTAAATCAGCATTTTTTAACGCTTTTTGACAAGGTGCGATTGTTCTTTTTACTAAATCATCAATTAAAGCTTCAAATTTAGCTCTAGTCATTGTTCTTACCAAGTGTTTTGGTCCGCTAGCGGTAGCCGTAATATATGGTAAGTTAATTTCTGTTGATGTTGTGCTAGATAATTCAATCTTTGCTTTTTCTGCAGCTTCTTTTAGACGTTGTAAAGACATTGGGTCTTTACGTAAATCCATTCCTTCTTCAGCGCTAAATTCATCTGCTAACCAGTTGATTATTTTTTCATCAATATCATCACCACCTAAATGAGTATCTCCATCTGTAGCTAATACTTCAAAAACACCATCTCCTAATTCTAAGATAGAAACATCATGTGTTCCACCACCAAAATCAAAAACAACAATTTTCTTATCGTCATGAGATTTGTCTAATCCATAAGCTAATGCAGCAGCAGTTGGCTCATTTATAATTCTTTTTACTTGTAAACCTGCAATTTCACCAGCTTCTTTTGTTGCTTGACGTTGTGCATCATTAAAATACGCTGGTACAGTAATAACTGCTTCAGTAACCTCAGTTCCTAAATAGTCTTCTGCAGTTTTTTTCATTTTCTGTAACACCATTGCAGAAATTTCTTGAGGCGTATATAAACGACCATCAATATCTACTCTTGGAGTGTCATTATCTCCTTTTACTACTTTATAAGGAACTCTTTTAGCTTCTTTAGTAGATTCAGAAAATTTATTACCCATAAAACGTTTAATAGAATAAACTGTTTTTGTTGGATTTGTTACAGCTTGTCTTTTAGCTGGGTCACCAACTTTACGCTCTCCTCCTTCAATAAAGGCAACAATAGATGGTGTTGTTCTTTTTCCTTCTGCATTAGGAATTACAACTGGTTCATTTCCTTCCATTACAGAAACACATGAATTTGTTGTTCCTAAATCGATTCCGATTATTTTACTCATAATAATTTATTTATATTATTTTTTAAATTCAATTTTACATTTTCTATTAGTCAAACGGTGTGCCAACCGCTTTTTGACTTGAAAATGTCAGTTTTTAAAAAAAAACATTTACTTTGATGTGACATTATGACATAAAACATATTTTATATATGGATCAGAGTGAATATTTGAAAAGTATGCTTATTTCGCTATATTTAAATTGTTTATTTAGAATTACATTTTATTTAAGGAACCAAAGACATTATAAAGTTTGAATTTGATGAGAAAATAGACGGTCAAACTGTTTTGGGCTCTAATGGAAAAGAATTAGCAACATATTTAGTGATTTTTTAATAAAAAAAAAGCAACCCAATGAGCCAAAAACTAGATGTGGTAATAGCGAAAGTTATTAAAGCTATTGGAATAACTGAAAGAAGTTAGTATAGAGCTTTCATTTACTAGGTGTTAGCTGTTAAATTCGGAAATAATTTTGTTTATAAATTTATATTTTTGATAAAAAATATAGCTCATTCAGTTGAATTTTTTAAATTTACCAAATTTTTAACTTTAATTTTTACGAATGTCGCAATTTATTAGTGTTTTTGATATGTTGAAGATTGGTATTGGCCCATCAAGTTCCCATACTCTTGGTCCTTGGAGAGCCGCTCAACAATGGATTAAAATTTTAAAAGAGAATAATCTATTTCACCAAATAGATGGAATTAGAATAGATTTATTTGGTTCTTTATCTTTAACAGGAAAAGGCCATGCCACTGATTATGCCATTTTATTGGGTTTAAGTGGTACAGATCCTGAATATATCCCTATTAATGACATTGAGCAGATTATTAATCAAATAAAAAGTCAAAAAAAAATACAATTTAACAACGAAAAAGAAATTTCTTTTTCAGTTGAAAATATTGTTTTTAACAAAGACTTTCTTCCTTTTCATGCAAATGGAATAACGTTTAGAGGGTTTTGTAAAGGCAAAGAAGTTTCTACTCAGACCTATTATTCTATTGGTGGCGGTTTTATTGTCCAAGAAGACGATCATTTAGAAGAGAAAATAGATATAAATAAAAAGAACTTTCCTTTCCCTATAAATAGGGCTGTTCAATTAGAAGAATATTGTGAAAAAGAAAACGTATCAATTTCTGAAATTGTTTATAACAACGAATTGGAAATTAATACTGCAGAACATATAGACAAAGAACTTCATAGAATTTGGTCAACCATGTTAGAGAGTATGTATATAGGTTGTCATACGGAAGGGAAACTACCGGGCGGTTTAAATGTAAAAAGACGGGCTTTTGATACGCATCAAAAACTAATTAAAGATACGAGTTATACAAATCCTAAAGAATGGGTTACAGCGATAAGAAGTACCGAAGTAAAATTTAGGGAAATTTTGAAATGGGTAAGTTGTTTTGCACTTGCCGTAAATGAAGTAAATGCTGCTTTAGGTAGAGTTGTAACTGCACCGACAAATGGAAGTGCAGGTGTAATACCTGCAGTTTTAATGTACTATTTGGTTATAGAAAATCATGAAGCTGATTTTAGTCATGTTAAGAAGTTCTTATTAACAGCTGGTGAAATTGGAAGTATTTTTAAGAAAAATGCTACAATTTCTGCAGCAATGGGAGGCTGTCAAGCAGAAATTGGAGTTTCTTCTGCAATGGCAGCAGCAGCATTAACAGAATTATTAGGCGGTACAGCAGCCCAATCTTTGGTTGCAGCAGAAATAGCAATGGAGCATCATCTGGGCTTAACTTGTGACCCTATTGGAGGCTTGGTTCAAATACCTTGTATCGAAAGAAATGCAATGGGTGCGATTAAAGCAATTAATGCTGCGGAAATGGCTTTAGAAACTGATCCTAAAGATGTGAAAGTTCCTTTAGACAAAGTAATTGACACGATGTGGGAAACTGCAAAAGATATGCATAAAAACTACAAAGAAACTTCAGAAGGAGGTTTGGCAATTAATGTTGGATTGGCAGATTGCTAGATTTAAAAAAATATAAATTTGCCTTTTAAATTTAGTTGATTCTTGCTTTTTTTTTAACATAAAAAAACAGTTAAGTTTTGGTTGGTTTAAGTTTTTTAAAATTCAAAAATTAAGGCATAAAATACCAAAAATACCAAAAATACTCAAAATCAGGTTTTTACAAATTTCAATTTAAACAAGTTACTTGACCTACCTCAATTGATCAATTCTAAACTACCTGAAAATACTTTTAATTCTTGGATTCAAGACTCAGAAGGTAATATTCCAAATTGGGTAGGTAAATTTTACAGAGTATCTGCTCTTGTAGTTTTATTAAATTCACTAATGATGATTCTGTCACCTATATGGTCTGGTAGAATGGAAGAAAATTTAGAGATTTTAGGTAACATTCTTTCGATGCTTATATGGATTTATGCCGCATTTCCTATTTCTCGGGTTATAAGATCAGTTGGAGATAGTTCGGCATCGTCTAAAAGTGGAATGATTGATTTTATTTTTAAAGACTTAGCAATTGCAAATATATAAGTAATGGGGCATGTTGCTGCGTTAGTTGCTTTATTTAGTGCTTTTACTATGACACTGTCATGGGCTACTTCAGTGAATATTTCTGGGAATTTTGTTACGGGATGGATTTCGAATATTGATTATTCTTATGCTTTGCCAATGGCAGCTACTGCTGAATTATCGACTCTTTTAAATCTTGAGTTTATCGGAGATATTTAGCTAAAGATTGGGAAAATTAGGATCCTACAAGGACTTGGAGTTGGGATGGTTTAATGTCTGTTGCTTGAGAATATATTGGAGTAGCTGTAGTTTTAGCTAAACTTTATGTTGTACTAGCAATCTATAAATTTTTCTATAGTATTTGACTAGTTTGGTAAATTGGATACAAAGTCCATACTTACCATTTACAACTAAATAATAACCCTGCATAAAATAGTGTTATTGTGAAATAGCTGTATTAAAAATTATTTTTTATTAAATTCCCAAGAATAAGTGTAACTCATTTCTTGGGAATTTTATTTACTAATCAATATTTAATTAGTCATTTGAGCTATTTACAGCTAATGTATAAACAACTAAACCAAATCCTATTTTATTGATTGCATCAGCAATGTTGTATAAAACATCTACATTGAAGCTACCTAGAAATTGAGTATACCAGCCTTCAGTTCCAGCCATATATCCTAAAGGATAAATTGCCCATCCTACTAGCACAAACCAACATAAAGTTTTGTGTGCTTTTAATACTGCACCACCAGCTTCTACAGCTAATTTCTTTGCAGATCCTAACCAAATATCATAAACAATAACAAAGTATGCTGCTCCAGAGATGAATCCCCACATAGCTGCACTATCAGTATATACTGCTTCTCCAAAATATCCTGTTACTAGCATAATAGTTGACAAGAAGATTAATCTCCACATCATTGATTTTTTTGCTCCGGCTACCTTTAATATTAAATAAAATTCAACACACATTAATGGCACGGTTAAAATCCAATCTACATAACGGAAGAAAGTTGGTGAATCACCCGTTGAAGCCCAATAGTCTCTCATGTAAAAGTAGTGAACGGCCGCAATAAAAGTAATTAAACCAGAAACTAAAAGTGAGGTTCTCCATTTCTTATCAACACTATTCATTGAAAAGAAGAAAAATACAGATGCTGCCATCATAGCCATACAACCTACAAAAAATGTAAATCCAACGTAATCATCTGGCGCCATTTTAGTAACGGCAAGAAAGTTAATAGATAAATTCATAATTTTTAAAAGAAATTAAGTTAGTAAAATAATTCATTGTTTAATGTTTTAACATAAACCCTAAACCAAATATATGAATAAAATTATTAACTTTGCATTATGAATATGATATTTATTAGAAATTATCAAAATTTAATGCTTTTTTTTACATTTTTCTTGTTTTGGTTGAGTATTCAGTTTGGAGAAGTAGTCGAAGATTTTCTAGCGTACGTAATGATAATTTCATTAGGTATTTTACATGGAGCTAATGATTTATTAATTTTATCAATAAAGGATAAAAAGGATAAAAATTTCATAAAAAACCTTATAATTTATGTCAGTATAATTATTTTGTGCTTAATAATTTATATGTTTAGTTCTTTTATTGCTATTCTGTTATTTGTTTTATTGAGCTCTTATCATTTCGGGGAAGAACACCTTAGCAAGAAAATAAACGTAAACGTATTATTTAATTCTTTGTATTTTTTAGCTTACGGGGTGTTTATCTTTTCTTTAATTTTTTATCAATCTACCGCTGATGTTGATATAATAATGAAAGAACTAACAAGTTTAACCTTCACTAAGGCCCAAATAGAAATAAGTTTACTTTTGAGTGCGATCTTTTTATTTGCAGGAAGTTTGTATCTGATTTTAACTAAAAGAAATAAGTCAAAAATATTTATAGAAGAGATTTTTTATTTAGTGCTACTTTTTCTTGTATTTAAAACCTCTTCTCTAATATTAGGTTTTGCTATTTATTTTATTTTTTGGCATTCTATACCTTCTATTATTCATCAGGTAGAATTTATTTCTGGAAACTTAAATAAGAAAAGTATATTTTTTTATGTAAAAAAAGCTCTTATTTATTGGTCCATTAGCATTGTGGGTTTATTAATTTTGTACCAATTAGTTCCGCAAATAGAATTGTTTGCTACAGTCGTTTTTGTAATTTTATTTGCAGTAACGGCGCCACACGCTTGGGTGATGCACAAAATGAAAAGTTAACGAGTAAATACTAGGTCATTTCCAGAAGACATTTCTTGAGAAAAACGATACCTATCAACATTAAAACCTTTTAACTCTTCAATTGTTTTAACGTTATGATTAATAATATAACGAACCATTAATCCACGTGCTTTTTTAGCAAATGTCATAATCGTTTTATATTCTCCGTTTTTAAAATCTTTAAAAACAGGCGTGATCATTGGTACTTTTAAAATTTTTTTAGGAATCACTTTAAAGTATTCGGTACTTGCTAAATTAACAAGTAACTCACCATCTTTTAGCTCTTCATTTAGAGATTTTGCAACTGTGTCATTCCAAAATTTGTATAGATTTTCAGTGCTTCCAACTTTTAACTTAGTTCCCATTTCTAAGCGGTAAGGTTGAATTAAATCTAAGGGTTTCAACAATCCGTATAAACCAGATAAAATCCTTAAACGTTCTTGTAATATTGGCAGTTTTTCCTCTTCTAATGAATTTATATCAATTCCTCGAAAAACTTCTCCGGTAAAAGCATAAATAGCTTGTTTCGAATTTTCAGTTGAAAAAGGAACTTTCCAAGTTTGATTTCGCTCATAATTCAAAGAAGCTAAATCATTAGAAATTTTCATTAAATCTGATAATTTGTTTTTTGAAAACGTTTTTAACTTCTTATTCAGCTTTTCAGAGTGTTCTAGAAAACGAGGTTGCGTATGCAAACTTGTTGGTACTTTAGTCTCAAAATCTAAAGATTTTGCTGGAGATATAATGATTTTCATTTTGTGCGCTTAAAAAAATTAAAGTATAAATGTACAAATCATTATAAAGTTTCTCAAAGAAATACATCAATTTAAATTGATAAACCTATTTAGAAAATTGATTGAGATTATTTTTTGTTTTTTTTATCTATAAAAATCAAACTATATGATTTATATTGGGTCAAAGAATAGCAATCAAATAAATAATACTTGAGTAAAGACGCTGAACTTGTAAAAAAGTTAAAGGATTCTTCATTAAAAGACACTGCTTTTAGTGAGTTGCTTGATGTCTATCAAGAGCGTTTATATTGGCATGTTAGAAAGATTGTTACAACCCACGAAAACGCTGATGATGTCTTGCAAAACACCTTTATTAGAATCTATAAAAGTATTGGTGATTTTCAAGAAAAAAGTAGCTTACATACTTGGATGTATAGAATTGCGTACAATGAATCAATCCGATTTTTAGATAAAAACAAAAAGAAAGACTATGATAACATTGATGAGGTTTCTGAATCTAATTTAGAGGTTTTATTTGAAGATGAATATTTTGATGGAGATGAGATTCAGAATAAACTTACTAAACTTATTAACGGATTTACAGAAAAACAAAAGCGGGTTTTTCAAATGAAATATTTTGATGACTTAAGTTTTAGAAAGATATCTGAAATTTTAGATGTATCCGAAAGCACATTAAAATCAACGTATTACACAGTCGTAAAAATTATTGAAGAAAAAATATTTTTATAAATCCAAACTATTGGTAACAAGTTAGGTCCAACTTATATATTATGGAAAAATCAACAGAAAATGGTAACAAAAAAAGCTTTCTAACAAAAGGTTTTAAAGGTGATATTTCTAAACATCATAAAAAATATTTAGGAACTGATGTCCCTGAAGGGTATTTTGTGAAGTCTAAAATCTCAATTTTAGATAAGATAAAAGTGGATTTTATAATTGAGGAGCCTAAGGAAATTAAAAAACAATTAGTTTTTTCGATGGAACCTCAGTTTAAGTATTTGGTTGCAGCATCTTTAGTTTTTGCTTTGAGTTTAACCGTTTGGCTACAAAATTCAAATAAAATAGATACGATAAATGAAACCAACTTTGAGTTGTTAGCTTTTTCTGATGATGTTTTATTTGACTCATTATTTATAGATGAAACGGAATTTGAGGTATTTACAGACGTTACTTTATTCAATGAAGTAGTAGTGAAAGCAGAACTTTCTGAACAAAAATTGGATAATTTAATTTTGGATAACCTAATTTTAGGAGACTCATTATTGGACCATCATATTAATGATGTATTGGTTGAAACTATTATTTTATAAAAAAAGATATAAATTTTCAAACTATTTTAAAAAGTACAGTTCTAAGTAATAGAAACAATTATTAATTAAAAATTTACACATTATGAAAATTTCAATTTTAAAACAGCGTATTTTTAAATCAAATATTTTATTTTTTACAATTACAGCATTTATTTTATCAGCTCTATTATTTACATCTTGTTCAGATTCAGAATCTATCGATGGACTTGGATTAGATAGTTCAGCCTTAATAGAAAAAATCGAAAGTGCAGCAAAAGTGTTAGTAGCGTCATCAAGTTTGCCAGCTGCAACAGAAATAGTACTTAGAGAAGATTTAGCAGATAGTTTTATTATAGGGGCAGAATTAGCAGTAGGTTTAGGTTATAAAGTTGCTATAGCAACAGACAATGAATCTAGAGAAGAAGTTAATAGTGATGTTTACTTTTCTATTGAAGGAAAACAATTAGCCGACACTAATGAGAAAAGAAGAAAAAGAAGACATAAATGTTTTGAATTTATATTTCCAATAGATTTTATAATGGCAGATGATACATCAATTACTTTAGCTAGTAAAGATGATTGGAGCTTAATTAGAGATTGGTATGATGCACATCCTGATGAAACGGAAAGACCAGAATTATTATTTCCTATTGATATAACATTAGAGGATGGAACTGTGCAAACTTTAATTGATAGTAATGAGTTAAAAGCAGTAAAAGAGTCTTGTAAAAGAGGAAAAGACAAAAGAAAGTGTTTTAAATTAATATTACCTGTAAGTTTTACAATGCCAGATGCAACTTTAATAGAGGTTGCTGAAAGAGCAGATTTTAAATTACTTAGAGAATGGCGCAAGGCAAACCCAGCTGCTACAAAAAAAGGAAGTTTAAATTTTCCAGTTGATATTGAATATAAAGAGGGTACTTTAGTAACAGTAAATGATCAAACAGGATTTGAGGCAGCTAAAGATGCATGTAAAAATTAATATATAATTTTGTACTTTAGATTTTAAAGAGTTAAAAGCAATAAAAATGAAATTAAAAACCATCATATTAACTTTAAGCTTTCTTAGTTTGATGCTGTTGAATACAAAAATTTTTGCTCAAGATTCTAGTTTTAGTTTAATTCAAAAAGAGTTAACACAGCAACAGCGGACTTTATTGCAGAAGGAAAAAAAGGCAATGAAAACAAATCGTGAAGCTTTTAAAGCATCACTTTCAAAAGAACAATTAACCATTTTAGGAGACAAAACAATTTCTAAGAATGAAATTAGAAAACGTTTGGTAGCTACCTTTTCTGGAAATCAAAAAAGTATGGTTAGAAATCAACAAGTTAGTTTGAGAAAAACCAGAGATAATTTTAGGAAAACGCTTACTGGAGAGCAAAGAAAAATGCTAAAAGAAAGAATTGATAAAATTAGAAAATCTAAAGATAGAGGAGAACTTAAAGGTGGTCCAAGAATAAATAATGCTAATAATGGAAAGAAAAAAAGGAACAGAGGAAATTAGCTTTTAACTATCTATGATATATCTTTTTCAAGGATTAAAAAACACTATAAAAGTTTTTGGGTTGCTATTGTTTTCAATGGCAACCTCTTTTTATTCTTATGGACAAACAGAGGATTTAGAGGGTTTAGAGGATTTAGATGGTTTAATTGATGAACTTTTTTTTAACGAGCAACAATTTTTAGAGGAGTTGATGGAAAGCGATTTTTCTTTTTTATATACTTCAGTTTCTTATAATAGCAATACTTATTTCTCAGGACGAGATTCTGGTACAGATCAATTTAATGTCATTCCACAAGTTTCTTATTATCATTCTTCGGGATTTAATGCAAGTATATCAGGAGTTTATTACCAAAATTTTGATCCAAGTTGGGATTTTACAAGCCTTTCTTTAGGGTATTTTAATACCTTAGGAAGAAACAAAAATATACTTTACAATTTAGGTTACACAAAGTATTTATATACAGATGATTTTGATGATTTTACAAATTCTTTTGATTTTAGTATTGGAATCAGAAATAAAAAAAGAACCTTAGGTACAACAATTTCTGCTTCTTATCTTTTTGGTTCAGACGAATCTTATCAACTGGTTTCGAATAGTTTTGTGAATTTTATGTTAAAAAGAAGTTCTAATTTTGCATTAAGATTTCGACCAAATATCAATTTTATAATTGCTAGACAAAGCATTTTTTTTAGAAAACTAGTAAAAATGCCTAATGGACCTCAAGTACTAGAGTTTACACAAAATGTGTTCGATTTATTAAACACCCAAATCAGTTTTCCACTTTCATTAACCACAAATTCTTTGGATTTTGAATTAGGCTACCATTTTAATATACCAAGCGCTATAGCTAGCGAAGGCAATTTAAGTAATACCGGATTTTTTAATCTGTCTATTGGTTATATGTTCGACTTTAATAAAAAATAAAAGATTCTTTTTTATAGTATTAATTAATCGTAATATTGCAATAAACAAATTAAAATGGGTTTAACAAAATCAGAAATATTTACAGAAGAACAAAATCAAATAGCTGCGATTGCAAAGGTGTTAGGTCACCCTGCAAGAATCGCCATTTTAGAGTTTTTGATCAAATTAAAATCTTGTGTTTGTGGAGATTTAGTAAAAGAAATTGGTTTGGCACAACCAACTATTTCTCAACATTTAAAAGAATTGAAAAATGTTGGGATTATTAAAGGAAAAATAGAAGGTACAAGCGTTTGCTATTGTATTCATCTAAAAAATTGGGAACAAATAAAAAACACATTAGGTCAGTTTCTTAATAAAAATTCAACAGAAAACTGTTGTTAAAAATATAAATCATGAAATTATCAGAGATTAAAAGTCATTTAAAGGGTTTAGATAAAATTATATTTCAATTACCAAATAGAGAATTGGTACCCAATCATTTTCATGTAACAGAAGTCGGTAAAATAACTAAAGATTTTATTGATTGTGGAGGTAAAGTTAGAAGTGAAGTTGTTATTAATTTTCAACTTTGGGAAGAAAATGATTACGATCATAGATTACATCCAGAGAAATTGATGCAAATCATAGAATTGTCTGAAAAGAGGTTCAATTTTGACGATTTAGAAATTGAAGTAGAATACCAAGGAAAAGAAACGATTGGTAAATACAATTTAGATTTTGATGGAGCTAACTTTTTGTTAACCTCAAAAATCACAGCTTGTTTAGCATTAGATGCTTGTGGAGTTTCGCAAGAAAAACAAAAAGTTAAAATTTCTGAAGTACAAAGTTCCTGTTGTGATCCAAGTTCTGGTTGTTGTTAATTTATTTCCCGTTAGTTATTTGTAGAAAATATTTCATCAACTTTTGCTTGTGGGCACAATAAAGACAGAACAAGTTTTTTTTATCATAATCTTTTTTGCAAAAAAAAAATCACACCTTTTAGGGGCATTATATATTTGCTTTCATCTTTAAATTAATTTTATTCTACATCCTTAGAATTCTCACTATAAGTTCTCCATTTTTCTAAACAGTCAACAATATCTTGAGGAACTTCAGAATTAAACTGCAAAAACTCACCCGTTGTTGGATGGTTAAAGCCTAAGGTTTTTGCATGTAATGCTTGTCTTGGTAATACCTTAAAGCAGTTATGCACAAATTGCTTGTATTTAGTAAAGGTTGTTCCTTTTAGAATGTCATCTCCTCCATAACGCTCATCGTTAAAGAGTGTGTGACCAATATGTTTAAAATGTGCTCTAATTTGGTGCGTTCTTCCTGTTTCTAACTTACATTGTACTAATGTAACATAAGTCAATCGTTCTAAAACTTTATAATGCGTTACTGCATGTTTGCCAAAGTCGCCATCAGGAAATACATCCATTTGTAAGCGATTCTTTAAGCTTCGTCCAATATTACCTTCAATTCTTCCTTCATCAGCTTCCATATTTCCCCAGACTAACGCATAATATAAACGTTCTGTAGTTCTATCAAAAAATTGTTTAGATAAATTTGACATGGCAAATTCGGTTTTTGCTACCACTAATAATCCACTTGTGTCTTTATCAATTCGATGCACTAAACCTGGTCTTTCATTAGAGTTTGTAGGTAAATTTTCTATATGATGAATTAAGCCATTTACCAAAGTTCCAGAATAATTACCATGACCTGGATGTACAACCATTCCTGCTGGTTTGTTCACAACAATAACAACATCATCCTCGTAAACAATGTCTAAGGGAATATCTTCTGCAACTAATAAATTTTCTGCTGGTGGATATGCCAAAACAACTCTTACAACATCATTTGGTTTTACTTTATGATTCGATTTTATAGCAATATCATTCACGAAAATATTTCCAGCTTTAGCAGCTTGTTGTAATTTATTTCTTGTTGCATTTTCAATGAAGTTCATTAAAAACTTATCAACTCTTAAAGGCTCTTGGCCTTCACTAGCGGTAAACCTGTAATGTTCGTGCAAATCGTCATTTTCAATATCTTCAGAATTGTTTTCTTGCATGTTTTTATTTTAGTTGCAAAGTTTAAAAGTTGCAAAGTCTTAAATTAGTAAAGTTTTTATTTTTCTAACAGCGAACGGTTAATTTCTTCTTCCATCACCTAAAACCAACTCAATAATAGAGTTTTTCGGTAATTTATCATCTGGATTTATTATTTCTCCTTTATGCCTTAAACCTCTTACGACATCTTTACCAATATCTTTTACATACGTATAATTTGTACCCGCAATAAAACCAATGGCTTGCAGCTCAGAAATAGCTTGTCTTTTCGTACGACCGTTTAAATTAGTAACTGTAATATCTCTATATTTAGAGGGGTTCAAAGTCAAATAAATTTTACGTTTTTCTTTTACAAAATCACCAGTTTCTGGACTTTGTTCAATAACTGATTTATTAGGGTAAGTAGGGTTGTAACTGGCACTATCAATTACTTTAAAATCTAAATCCAATTCTTTAAGAGTTCTTGCTGCTTCCGTAATTGTTAGTTTATGTAAATCTGGAACTTGTATTTTTTGATCGTGATTTGTAGTCGTATTTAACCAAAATTTTAATAAAAAAACAATTACGACTAAACCAATGATTGCAAATGCAATTTGTTTAAAAAAAGATTTACTTTTAAAAAACTGAATAATACTCATTTTTTGATTTTTTAGAACGTACAAAGATATAAAAACTAAACGTTGTTGTTTCTATTTATATTTTGATAAATTTGTTTTTATTATTTTACATAGATGGAAAAAACGATAGCTATTGTAATGGGTGGGTTTTCATCCGAGGTTAACATTTCTTTAAAGAGCGGAAATGTTGTGTACAATCATTTGGATAGAGAAAAGTACAATCCTTTTAGAGTTTATATTTTAAGGGATAAATGGTTCGCTTTAGACGATGAAGAGAATGAATATCCAATAAGTAAAAATGATTTTTCATTTACAAAAAATGGCAACGTAATTACTTTTGATTGTGTGTTTAATGCGATTCATGGAAATCCCGGAGAAAATGGAGAATTGCTTGCCTATTTTAGCGTAATAGGAATCAAACATACTTCGGCACCTTTTTATCAAATGGCGTTAACTTTTAATAAGAGAGATACGTTAAGCGTTGTTAAAGAATATGGTATTAAAACAGCATTTTCTGTTTATTTAAATAATGGAGATGAGGTTGATTTAGATAGCATAATAGGTAAAGTTGGTTTGCCTTGTTTTGTGAAGCCGAATAAGGCTGGTTCAAGCTATGGTATTTCTAAAGCACATACTAAAGAAGAAATACTACCTGCAATAGAGAAAGCTTATAAAGAAGATTCAGAAATTTTAATTGAATCTTTTTTAGATGGAGTAGAGGTTTCTGTTGGCGTTATTCAATATAAAGGAAAGACAAAAGTATTACCAACAACCGAGATTGTTACAGAGAATGATTTCTTTGATTATGAGGCAAAATACAAAGGAAAATCTCAAGAAATTACTCCTGCTAGAATTTCTTTAGAAGAACAAAATAAGATAGAGGTTATTGCAGAAAAAGTTTATACAATTTTAAAGATGTCTGGTTTTTCTAGATCGGAATATATTTTTGTTGATGGAGAACCTTATTTTCTAGAAATAAATACGGTGCCAGGTTTAACAGAAGAGAGTATTTTACCACAACAAGCAAAAGCGGCAGGCATTTCTTTAAAAGAATTATTTGAATCAGTGATTGAATCGGCTCTTGTATAGAGTTACTTTGTTCATTCACTTATTTTTTACAGATAAACTTTTAAAGGCATATTAAATTAAATATTTATAACATGAAAAGAGCAATTTTTCCAGGATCATTTGATCCAATTACATTAGGTCATTACGACATCATTGAAAGAGGTGTAAATTTGTTTGATGAACTTATTATCGCAATTGGTATAAATGCTGACAAAAAATATATGTTTTCTCTAGAAGAGCGTAAAAAATTTATTGAAGATTGTTTTAAACACGAACCTAAAATAAAGGTCGTTGCGTATGAGGGTTTAACAGTTCACTTCTGTCAAAAAAATAAGGTAGACTTTATTTTAAGAGGGTTAAGGAATCCTGCAGATTTTGAATTTGAAAAAGCAATTGCTCATACAAACAGAGATTTAGGACCTATAGAAACTGTTTTTTTATTAACCGCAGCAAGTACATCTTATATATCATCATCTATTGTAAGAGACGTAATTAGGAATGATGGAGATTATACAAAATTAGTGCCTAAAACGGTTAGAGTTCTATAATTATGAAATTAAAATCAAACTTAATTTTAAAAATAACAGCACTTGTTTCTTTTCTTTTATTCATGGTTTCTTGTGATACTTCATCTAAAGAAAGTAAAGATTTTATCACACTTTTCGAAGCATCAAGAGGGACAGAAACTCCGGAGTATAAGGATGTAATATCTTATTATTCAAAACTGTCAAAAGCATATAGCCAAATTTCATTATTCTCTTTTGGGCAAACAGATTCTGGAGAACCTTTGCATTTGGTTGTCTATAATAGAGAGGGTATTTATAATATTGACGAAATTAAGAATTCACCTAAAAATAGAATCTTAATTAATAATGGAATTCACCCTGGAGAATCAGATGGAATTGATGCTTCAATGCTCTTATTAAGAGACATTGTTCAAAATGATTCTTTAAAAGAAAAGTATAAAAATTCGATTATTTGTGTTATTCCTGTGTATAATATTGGGGGTGCTTTAAATAGAAATTCAGACACAAGAGCTAATCAAAATGGACCTTTAGAATATGGTTTTAGAGGAAATGCCAGAAACTATGATTTAAACAGAGACTTTATTAAACAAGACACTGAAAATGCAGCAACTTTTGCAGAAATTTTTCATACTGTAAATCCAGATGTTTTTATAGATAATCATGTTAGTAATGGTGCAGATTATCAATATGCAATTGCACATTTATTTACACAGCATAATAAATTAGGAGGAAGTTTAGGCTCTTTTTTACAGAATGAAATGCGACCCAAACTAGAAAAATATTTAGAAGAAAAAAACATCAATATTACACCGTATGTAAATGTTTGGGGTACGACTCCGGAAGCGGGGTTTTCTCAGTTTTTTGATTCACCAAGATATTCTACAGGATACGCAGCACTTTTTCATACCTTAGGACTAATGGTAGAAACACACATGTTAAAGCCCTATAAAATTAGAGTAGAACAAACTTATGAATTAATGTTTTCTGCTTTTGATTTTACCGAGAAAAATTCAGAAACTATTAAGGATTTGCGTTCTAAAGCTGCTAACGAAATTTTAGAAAAAAAGACATATCCCATTCAATTTAAAGTTGATAAAGAAAAATATAGAGATTTGTACTTTAAAGGTTTCGAAGGTGTAATGATTGATAGTAAAGTTACCAATGGGGAAAGATTGTTTTATGATACAAACAAACCTTTTGAAAAAGTGGTTAAATATTATGATGAGTATGCTGTAACAAGGGAAATTGCAATTCCTAAAGCATATATTTTACCACAAGGTTGGCATACTGTTATTGAGACATTAAAGAGCAATAATATTGAATATTCTCTTTTTAGGAAAGACACAACAATTACGGTAACGGTAACTCATATTAAAGACTTTGAAACTAGAAAAGCACCTTATGAAGGTCATTATTTGCATTATAATTCAACAGTAGAGAAGTCAACAAGAGAAATTAACTTTAAAGAAGGTGATCTTTACATTTCTACAAATCAAAATGGAATTCGTTATTTGCTAGAGACTTTAGAAGCAGAAGCAACAGATTCATTTTTTAACTGGAACTTTTTTGATACAATTCTTCAACAAAAAGAAGGGTATTCTGGGTATGTTTTTGAAGATGTGGCAGAAAAGCTTTTGGCGGATAAACCATCAGTTAAAAAAGCTTATGAAGAGAAATTAAAAACAGATGAAAAGTTTATTGAAAGCCCAAGAATGCAACTGAATTTTATTTATAAAAATTCACCTTACTATGAAAAAGCACATTTACGTTTACCCATTTTTAAAGTTTTCTAAATTTTCAGGATTGATGAAGTTTTTTGCTATTGCCTTTTTTATGCTTGTTTTCGCAGGCTGTGATAATGCTCCAAATCCACTTAGAAAAGATTTAAAAGAAATTGCGAAAGAAATTATAAAAAATGCAAAAAACTGTGCATTAATTACAATTGATTCTTTAGGCGTTGCGCATGCAAGAGCTATGGATCCTTTTTTCCCAGAAGAAGATTTTACAGTTTGGATGGCAACAAATCCGAAGAGTTTAAAAGTAAAGCAAATTCAATATAACCAGCAAGTAACATTGTATTATTTTGATAAAGAAAGCACTAGTTATTTGACGCTAAAAGGAATTGCTAGCATTATAGATACTCAAAATAAAAAAGATAAATTTTGGAAAAAAGCGTGGAAAAACTTTTATAAAAATAGAACTACAGATTATACTTTAATAAAGTTTACGCCTAACAACGCAAATATCGTTAGTGAGAAATATCAAGTTTCAGGAGATTCAATTACTTGGGAAACAACTCAATTAAACTTTTAGAATAAAAAATAAATATGAAAAAAGCAGCATTGTTATTTACATTAATCATTCTTTTTAGTTGTCATAAATCAAAAATGAAAGAAGAAACTTATACAAGTTTTTATGTTGGAACGTACACGGACGCTGATAGTAAAGGTATTTATAAATATCAAATTGATTCGGAGGGGAAATTAAAAGAAATAGGCTTAATGGCTGAAACTATAAACCCTACTTTTTTAACGAAATCAAAAGATCAAAAAACACTTTTTGCGGTTTCTGAAACAAATATTAATGGAACAGGGTTTATTAAATCTTTTAAAATTAAAAAAGATACTTTGCAATTAATTAGCAAAGAAAATTCTGGTGGAGCAGGACCTTGTTTTGTGGCAATAAATGATGATAATTACATTATAACTGCAAATTACGGGGGTGGAAGTGTCGGTTTATTAAGGGCTGATAAAAATGGAAAATTATCAGAATTATTAAATGTTCAACAGCATTTGGGAAAAGGAACGACCCAGAGGCAAGAAGCTCCACATGCACATTCAACTTGGTTTCATCCTACAAAAAAAGAAATTATCTCTGTGGATTTAGGTACAAATCAATTATGGTATTCAAAAATTGATGAATCAAAAAAAGAATTGATATTTACAAATCAAAAAACATTAGACATGAAAGAGGGTGCTGGTCCAAGGCATTTAACTTTTCACCCAAATAATAAATGGATATATGTTTTAAATGAATTAAATAATACAATTTCTTTAGTTAAAGAAAAAGAAGAGAGTTATTATATAGATACTTCAATTTCTACGGTGCCAGAGGGTTTTAAAGAGTATACTAAAGGTGCAGATATTCATATTTCTAAAGATGGTAAATTTTTATATGCTTCCAATCGTGGGCATAATTCAATTGTAATTTATGAAGTAAATTCTAAAAAAGGTACTTTAGAATTACTTGGATTTGAACATGTGAAAGGAGCCAATCCACGAAATTTTGCTTTATCTCCAAATGACAAATTTCTATTAGTTGCAAATCAGGATACTAATACTATTGTTTCTTTTAGACGCAATGATGCAACAGGTAAATTAATGTTTGTAAGTGAAATTTTTTCTCCAAAACCTGTTTGTATATTGTTTTAAAATTTTCGTAACTTGTAACATCTAAACTTTATAAGTGAATACAACTTTGTCAATTAACGGAAAATCTTATACAGTCGATGTGCAGGATGATATGCCTTTGTTATGGGTGATTAGAGATATTATAGGTTTAACAGGAACTAAATTTGGCTGTGGAGTTAGTCAATGCGGAGCTTGTTCAATTTTAATAAATGGAGCCTTAACAAAATCTTGTAGTAAACCAGTTTCTTATGCTGTTGAAAAAGAGATATTTACTATAGAAGGTTCTTCAGAAAATCTAGAATATTTACGCGAAGCATGGAATGATGGCAATGTGCCACAATGCGGTTATTGTCAATCAGGGCAATTAATTGCAGCAACATTTTTGTTAGATGAAACTGAAAACCCTTCGGATGAAGATATCGATAAAGCGATGAGTGGTAACATTTGTAGATGCGGAACCTATACAAGAATTAAAAAAGCAATTCATAAAGCTGTTGTGCTTAAAAATGAAACCATATGAGCAAAGTACAACAAATAAATCGTAGAGATTTTGTGAAATTATTTGGATTGGCTTCAGGTGGAATACTTTTAGGTTGCAATGTATCTTCTGATAAGAAAGAGTTTATTCCTCAAGTAGATGGAACTTTTACTCCAAACTTATTTGTACAAATACAGAAAGATGGGAACATTATTTTATTGGCTTCACGTTCAGAAATGGGACAAGGAATTAGAACTTCTTTAGCTTCGGCAATTGCGGATGAATTAGAAGCTGATTGGAAATACATTACGGTAAAACAAGCGACAGGAAATGCCAAGTATGGTAATCAGAATACAGATGGTTCAAGAAGTGTACGAACTTTATTAGAGCCGATGCGTAAAATGGGCGCAACTGCAAAAATGATGTTGATTGCTGCTGCTGCAAAAAAATGGAATATTGCTGAAGCAGATTGTAAGGCAGAAAATCATTTTATACTTAATAAAAACACCAATGATAAAATTTTCTTTGGTGACTTGGTTGATGAGGCTACAAAGATCAAAATACCATCAGAAGAAAGTATCAAACTAAAAAAAAATGAAGATTTTAAATATATTGGTAAAACCTTAAAAAGTGTCGATTTAAAAGATTTTACACACGGAACTGCAACGTATGGAATTGATGTTCGGATTCCGAACATGAAATTTGCAGCTATTGCAAGATGTCCTGTAACTTTCGGATCTGTAAAAAGTTTTGATGATTCGAGTGCTAGAAAAGTAGCAGGCGTAGAAAAGATAATTCAATTAGATAGAATTGTGCCACCAATAGGTCAGTTTTTTGGTGCTTTGGGAGGTGTCGCTGTTATTGCAAATAATACTTGGTCTGCTTTTCAAGGAAAGTTAGATTTGGATATTGAATGGGATTATGGCGAAAATGAATCTTTTAATTCAGAAGAATTTCAAGATAAATTAACAAAAAGAGTTCATGCAAAAGGGAAGTTAGTTCCTGGGAATAGAGGGAATGTTTCCGCTGCTTTTAATGATAGTAAAAATACTATAGAAGCTACTTATAAAGTTCCGTTTTTGGCACATGCGCCAATGGAAGTACCTAATGCAACTGCTTGGTTTAAAGGAGATGCAATTGACGTTTGGGCACCAGTTCAAGATCCGCAAACGGCAAGAGCAGAATTGGCTCACTTTTTTCAAATTCCGTTAGATAATATAACTATTAATGTTACTTTTTTAGGTGGTGGTTTTGGGCGTAAATCTAAATCTGATTTTGTGGTAGAAGCGGTTGCTTTATCAAAAAAAATAAAGGCACCAGTCCAAGTGGTCTGGACGCGTGAAGATGATATAAAACACAGTTTTTACCATGCAACAAGTGTGCAATATTTAAAAGGTTCTCTAAGTGATGTTGGTAAAGTTACCGGTTGGTTGCAAAGAGTTGCTCTCCCATCGATTGTGTCTTCATTTAAACCTATGTCTGATTATGCTTCTGGTTTTGAACTTGGGCAAGGTTTTACAAATAATCCTTATACAATAGACAATTTTAGATTAGAAAATGCCAAAGCAGAATCTAATATGAGAATTGGTTGGTTACGCTCTGTAGTTCACATTCATAGCGGATTTGGTAATAATTGTTTTGTAGATGAATTGGCGAATGCAGCTAAAATAGACCCTGTTCAGTTTCATTTAAATTTAATCGGAGAAGACAGAATTATTCAAGGTAAATCAGAGTATCCTTATAGTACAAAAAGAATGAAAGAAGTGTTGAAAAATACTGCTAAAATATCTAGTTGGGGGAAAGAATTACCTGAAAATCATGGAATCGGAATTGCCCTTCATTATAGTTTTTACAGTTATGTAGCAACTGCTGTTGAGGTTTCTGTGAAAAATGGAAACGTAAAAATTGAAAATATTTGGACAACTATAGATTGTGGTTTGGCTTTAAATAAAGACAATATTAAAAATCAGTTAGAGGGTGCTGCCATTTTTGGAATGTCTATCGCTTTGTATGGGGAAATTTCTACAAAAAACGGAGCAGTAGAACAAAATAATTTCTTTGATTATCGAATGACAAGAATGAAAGATGCTCCAAAAATCCATATTGATATTATGGATAAAATGCACGAACCCCCCACCGGAGTTGGTGAGCCAGGAGTTCCAGTAGTGGCTCCTGCAATTTGCAATGCTATTTTTAACGCGACTGGTAATCGTTTAAGGACTTTACCTTTGATATCGATGAAGGTTTAGTGTAAAATGTGATAGAATATGTTCAAAATAAATAATCCGATACTTTGATAGTGCGCAATAAAAAATCCTGCTTTTTAGCAGGATTTATATTTTCTAAAATTTATACTCGCCTAAAGGTTTTGGAAAGTCCTCAGGATTTGCTGCTAAATGATATCTTGGGTCATCAATATCTTCTTCAATAATATCTTTAAAAATAGGGCTTGCTTTGTAAAGTAAAACTTTACAATCTTCACTTAAATGCTTTAATGTAATTTTTTTATTGGCAGCTTGGTATTTTTCAACCAAAGCAAAGATAGCTTCAATAGCAGAATGATCAGAGACACGAGCTTCTACAAAATCTATTTCAACTTTTTCTGGATCATTTTTAATATCAAATTTTTCATTAAAAGCAGCAATACTTCCAAAGAATAAAGGTCCCCAAATTTCGTAGACTTTAGTTCCATCTTCTTTAATACGCTTTCTAGCTCTAATTTTTCTAGCGCTCTCCCAAGCAAAAACCAATGCAGAAACAATTACACCAACAAAGACCGCAATTGCTAAATCAAAAATTACAGTTACAGTTGAAACGATAATCAAGACAAAAGCATCCGATTTTGGTATTTTCTTTAAAATTCTAAAACTAGACCAAGCAAAAGTTTCAATTACCATCATAAACATGACACCAATTAATGCCGCGATTGGCACTTGTTCTATTAATTTATCAGTAAAAAGAATAAAAGTAAGTAAAGTAATTGCCATCATAATTCCAGACAAACGACCACGTCCGCCAGCATTTATATTAATTACAGTTTGTCCAATCATACCGCAACCACCAGTTCCACCAAAAAGACCACTTAAAATGTTTCCTGCTCCTTGTGCAACACACTCTTTGTTTCCATTTCCTCTGGTCTCTGTAAGTTCATCAACTAGGTTCATAGTCATTAAAGATTCTATTAAACCAACAGACGCTGCTAAAAAAGCAAAGGGTAAAATAAAACTGAATGTATCTAGATTGATTGGTAAGTTTTGCCAAAGTTCTAAATTAGGTGTTGGGAATTCTCCTTTTAAACCAGTTCCACCGCCTTCTATAATATAAGAACCTACAGTAGAAACTTCTAATCCAGAAAAAACAACAATAAAGGTAGTTACTAAAATAGCGGTTAAAGATGCTGGTAATTTTTTAGTAATTTTTGGTAACAACCAAATAATAGCCATTGTTAAAGCTACTAGACCAAGCATTATATATAATTCTGTGCCCTGCATAAAAGTACTTGCGTACTCTTTTACACCATCATCAGAAACTTGTAACGTTTTATGAGAAAACATTTTTACTTGTGCCCAAAAAATAACGATTGCCAAACCGTTTACGAAACCCATCATTACAGAATGTGGAATTAAACGCACAAAGCGCCCTAATTTAAAAACACCTGCTAATACTTGAATCATTCCCATAAGTATAACACAACCTAAAAGATAAAAATAGCCCATATTATCTATTGGCGTATCAAATAACATTCCTTTACTATGGCCTTCTGCGATCATTGTAACAAAAATAACAGCAACAGCTCCAGCTGCACCAGAAATAAGACCAGGTCTACCACCAAAAACAGCCGTAATTAAACCAATAATAAAAGCTCCTGAAAGCGCTACTAAAGGGTCTATTTGTGCTACAAAAGCAAAAGCTACAACTTCAGGTATCATGGCTAATGAAACAGTAATACCTGCTAAAATATCATCTTTAGCATTTGGTGTTATTTTTTTTATGAATTCTGTCATGATTTTTGTATCTTTTTAGAAGTCGGCAAAGATAGTTGGTTTTTTCATAAAACTATCAGGGTAAACTCATTAAAATAAGGGATGCGAATTTCAAGCACCATCAATTATTCTTCTAAAACGGAAGAGTTGCATCTTTTGAAAAATAAGTTTCTATATACGTTTTATGAATTTCAAATGTCCTTTGCTTATTTATGCGAGTTTCTTAATGAAATTGTTATCAAAAAAGAATAATGAAAATTAATTAAGCTATCCTTGCTGATAAGTATCGTAAACTAACTGAATATTAGCGTAAGTGTTTTGCAATGCTTTATCCGTATCAGATTCATTCTTAAACATAACGGCAGTAATACCCTCTTCTAATTGTGGCACTAGTTCTTTGTTATAGTCAGATTGCATTAAAAACCAATGTGTTTCTTTTAATTTTATTCCGTTTTGATTGTAAATATGATAGGTGGTTGTTAATTTTTTTAAAATTACTAAGTTAAAAATCCCACATTCTTCTTCAACCTCTCTTATAGCCGCGGTTTCTATACTTTCACTTTTTTCAATCCAGCCTTTTGGCAAATCCCAAATATTATTTCTGTAAATAAATAACACTTCTTTTTTAGGATTTAAAACCAACCCGCCAGCAGCAGGAATAATGTCTAAGTTTTGTAAAAATAATACCCAACCTTTCTCTAAATCAGGAGCGTATAGGTTGACTCCATCTACCTCATTATTCTGTAATTTTCGTATAATTTCATTTATTACAATTTTTTTAAGAACGTATACAGTAAAATTATTTGTTTTTTTTGAAGAAGATGTGATAATTATTGGCTTATCATTTACAAAAACTTTATACATTTGCCCCATGATTTTAAACAAAGATACAGCAAAAAAGACGGCTGAACTTTTATTGCAAATTAAGGCAATAAAATTAAACCCAAATGAACCATTTCATTGGGCATCAGGCTGGAAATCTCCTATTTATTGCGATAACAGAATAACATTGTCATATCCTCCAGTTCGTGTTTTTTTAAAAGAAGAAATTGCTAAAATTACTGAATTGGAATTCGGTAAACCAGATGTAATTGCTGGTGTTGCAACAGGCGCCATAGCAATTGGTATATTAGTAGCACAAGAATTAGGCGTGCCTTTTGTTTATGTTAGACCTGAGAAAAAAGAGCATGGTAGAAAAAACCAAATAGAAGGACATTTAGAAAGTGGCCAAAACGTAGTAGTTATTGAAGATTTAATTAGCACAGGTAATAGTAGTTTAAATGCGGTAGCAGCTTTAAAAGAGGCCGGGGCGGTTGTAAAAGGAATGGTTGCTATCTTTTCTTACGGATTTGATGTTGCTGCTAAAAATTTTGAAGAAAAAAACATAAATTTAAAGACGCTAAGTAATTACGATAATTTACTAGAGCAAGCTTTAGATAGTAGTTATATTTCTGAAAAAGAATTGCTTACCTTGCAAGAGTGGCGAGCAAACCCTAGTGAGTGGAATCAATAAATAAAAGATTATGAATATTAATGGAAATAAGGTAGTTGTTAATAAATCTCAACAAGGAATATTTCATTTTTTAACTGATTTAAAGAACTTTGAACAGTTAATGCCAGAATCTATTCAAAAGTTTGAGGTTGATAATGATTCTTTTATTTTTGGTTTAAAAGGAATGCCAGAAATTAGATTGATTTTAAAAGAGAAAACAGTATATTCTAATGTTATTTTAGGTGCGGCAAGTAGTAAACTTAATTTTGAATTGATAGCGAATATTGAAGAAATCGACGATATCTCATCTAAAGTTCAATTAGATTTTAAAGGTGAATTTAATATGATGATGGCAATGATGGTTAAAAAACCATTAACTAGTTTTATAGAAACATTAACAAACAATTTAGAGGGTTTAAGCTAAAGAAACCTCTTTAATTCCGAATTCTTTTATGCTTTCATTTTCCAGTTCAATTTGAAGGTTTCCTAAAGAAGAAATTCCAATAATTTTACCCATAAACAAAACATCCTCACTATCTTTAAACATAGTTGGGATGTTTTTTTTATACAAGACATTTAAATAATCAGTTTCTAAATCTTGGTATTTTTTTAATGAAATGAGTTGAATTTTGTCTTTTATTTTCGCCATTACCTCAATTAACAGTGCATCTAAATCAAATACCTTATTTGTAATGTTTATTAAAGAAGTTACATTTTTTAGTGAATCTGGAAATTTTTCTTGATTTACATTTAATCCAATTCCGATTATAGAGTTGTTAATCTTTCTGCCTTTAATTGTATTTTCTATTAGAATACCACATATTTTTTTATTTGCTGACAAAATGTCGTTAGGCCATTTAATTGATAGGTCTTTAACTTTGTGCATAGAAAGCACATCAAAAAGGGCTAGACTAACGGCGAAGTTTAAATATTTTTGATGACTAAGTTTTAAATCAAAATTAGAGAAATAAACACTGGTAGTAAGGTTTTTTAGAGGTTCAGAAATCCAATTTTTTTCTTGTTGACCACGTCCTTTTTTTTGCTCTTTCGCAACGACAATGGTACCGTTTTTTAGCGCACTATTTTGTGCTAATTCTTTTAAAAAAGAATTAGTAGAGTCAATGGCATTAAGTTTGATTATTTTCAAGTGTTAAATAAAGTATAAACTAGTTCAATATTACATAAAAAACTCGCAAAAAAATAATAACTTTGCGGTAAAATAGAAAAAAAATTAATGGCAAAAAAGCAAGTAAGTACAGATGATTTAATCTCTGTCATTATTACAGGTATAGATGATGTTAAAGGAGAAAACATTCAATTACTTGACTTAAGAGAAATAGAAAACACAGTTTGCGATTATTTTATAATCTGTTCAGGTAATTCTAATACACAGGTAAATGCAATTTCTGGTTCGGTTCAAAAAGTAGTTAGTAAACAATTAAAAGATAAACCTTGGCATATAGAAGGACAAGGGAATTCTGAATGGATTTTAATGGATTACGTAAATGTTGTTGTGCATATTTTTCAAAAAAATGTAAGAGACTTTTATGATATTGAAAGCCTTTGGGGTGATGCAAAAATTACCGAAATAAATCCAGTTTAATCTTATTGATTTTATAACACATGAGTGATTCAAATAAAGAAAAAAAATCTAACATGCCTAAATTTAAGTTTAGTTCATATTGGATTTATGGTGCTGTTTTTATAGCAATAATAGCAGTACAATTTTTTAATAGTGGAGATTTAGCTTCCAAAAGTATTTCTAAAAACAGATTTGAAGAAATCCTCAAAAATAATGACATCAAAGAGATTGTTGTTGTAAATAAGGATGTGGCTCAAATTTATCTAACGACAGCAGCATTAAAAAAAGATATACATGCAAAGCAGACATCTTCAAGTTTTTATCGACCAGGTTCACCGGTTTACGAATATAATTTTGGAGATTTAAGAACTTTTGAAGAAAATGTTGCTCTTCTTAAAAAAGATAAAGGATTAATCGTTGATATTGATAACAAAGAAAAAACAAGCATTTTAGATGCCATTTTTAGTTTTTTACCATTTATTATTTTAATAGCCGTTTGGTTGTTTTTTATGAAGAGAATGTCTGGTGGAGGAAGTGGTTCTGGTGGAGGAGGTCAAATTTTTAGTATTGGAAAATCGAAAGCTAAATTATTTGACAATGATACCAAAGTAAAAACAACTTTTGAAAATGTTGCCGGTTTAGAAGGCGCAAAAGAAGAAGTTCAAGAAATTGTGGATTTCTTAAAACATCCAGAAAAATATACTTCTTTAGGAGGTAAAATTCCAAAGGGAGCTTTATTAGTAGGACCTCCAGGAACTGGAAAAACCTTATTAGCAAAAGCTGTCGCTGGGGAAGCGGGTGTACCTTTCTTTTCGTTGTCAGGTTCAGATTTTGTAGAAATGTTTGTTGGTGTAGGAGCTTCACGAGTTCGTGATTTATTTAAACAAGCTGCACAAAAATCACCTTCAATTATTTTTATTGATGAAATTGATGCGATTGGTAGAGCTCGAGGAAAAAGTAATATGACTGGTGGTAATGATGAGCGTGAAAATACACTGAATCAGTTATTAACAGAAATGGATGGTTTTGGCACAGACACAAATGTAATTGTAATAGCTGCAACCAATAGAGCTGATGTTTTAGACAGCGCTTTAATGAGAGCGGGTCGCTTTGATAGACAAATTTATGTAGATTTACCTAATATTAACGAGCGTAAAGAAATTTTTGAAGTTCATATAAAACCTTTAAAGTTAGCAGATGATGTTAAAATTGAGTTTTTAGCCCAACAAACTCCTGGGTTCTCGGGTGCAGACATTGCAAATATGTGTAATGAATCAGCTTTAATTGCAGCCAGAAATGGTAAAAAAGCCATTCATCATCAAGATTTCTTGGATGCCGTAGATAGAATAGTTGGTGGTTTAGAAAAGAAAAACAAAGTAATTACGCCAAAAGAGAAAAAAGTAATAGCTTTTCATGAAGCAGGTCATGCTACCGTTAGTTGGATGTTAGAACATGCTTCACCATTAGTAAAAGTGACCATTGTACCTAGAGGGCAATCCTTAGGGGCTGCGTGGTATTTACCAGCAGAAAGACTGATTGTTCAAACAGAACAAATGTTAGATGAAATGTGTGCTACTCTGGGTGGTAGAGCAGCAGAAAAAGTTATTTTTAATAAGATTTCTACAGGAGCTTTAAGTGATTTAGAAAAAGTAACGAAGCAAGCTAGAGCGATGGTTACAGTATATGGTTTAAATGAAGAAGTTGGTAATATTACTTATTATGATTCTTCAGGAAATGATGCTTTTGTAAAACCTTACAGTGAAGAAACAGGTCGTAAGATTGATAATGAAATTTCTAAAATGATTGAAGCTCAATATTTAAGAGCAATAGATCTTTTAGATAAAAATAAGGAAAAGCTAACTATATTAGCAGAATTGTTATTAGAGAAAGAAGTTATTTTTAAGGATGATCTACTAGAAATCTTTGGTGAAAGACCTTTTGATGAGGAAACTGTAGAAGTGAAATCCAAAGAAGTGCCATCCAAACAAGAAGAAGAAGAGAAGCCTGCAGCAGATAAAATCTCTGAAGAATAATTTTAAAAATGAATTTATTCAAGAAACTTTTTAATATCCCTATTAGGGAAAGTAAAGAAATACATAAACAAGAAGTTAAATTATCGCTAGATGACTTATTTGTGCATAATTTCATGAAAAAAGGTGGTAAGTTCTTGTATTGTGAAAAAAAGCAAGAAGTTATAGAAAATTTTGATAAAATTCTTTTGGAAAATAATTGGAAAGAAGTTGGCTTATTAGATGATAAGTTGACTTCTTTTTTTAATAATAATGATAATTTGTTAAAAATTTTCAAAGAAGATACTCCAATTTTCACTTCTTGTGAGCATTTGATTGCAGATAGTGGAGATATTTTATTTTCATCAAATCAACTAGGAAGTACTAAATTAACTGAATATCCAGATAACTTTATTGTTTACGCAACAACAAGTCAGTTAGTTAAAAATACTGGTCAAGCTCTTACAGGTATCAAAACCAATGCTACAAAAAGTTTACCAACAAATATTTCTGCAGTAAAGAATTATATTCTTAATAAAAACGATGATAATTTTTTAAACTATGGCAACAGTAACTCAAAAAACTTATATTTGCTCTTATTAGAAGATTTATAATATGCGCAACCTTTTAAAAAGGACTTTTTCCGGAATTATCTTTGTTTTAATATTTTTTTCGGCAATTTTATTTTCTGAAGAATCTTACATAGTCTTAATCATTTTGTGTAGTTTTTTGTGCATTTGGGAATTTATTAGAATGATAAAGCTCAAAAGTTATGCTTCCTATATTTTTTTCTCATTTGTTGTCTTTTTAATGATAAAAAGACAGGATAGTTATGCTATCTCTTTAGTTTTAATAATAACAATACTATCTTCTGTTTTCTTAATATATCAACTGTTTACAAAAAAAGAAATTAGCTTTTCTAACGATCGGGTAAAATTAGGCGTCACTATTAGATATGTAATATTTTCGATGTGTTTTTTAGTTTTACTTCCTTTTTATGAAGGCAGGTTTCGTCCATATTTAATGATAAGTATTTTAGCTCTTATTTGGATAAATGATTCTTTTGCATTTTTAGTTGGTAAAAATTTCGGAAAAAACAAGTTGTTTCCTTCAGTATCGCCTAAGAAAACAATTGAAGGTTTTTTTGGTGGTTTTGTTTTTTCACTGATAGGTGCCATGTTTATTAGTAAATTTAATTTAGATTTTTCTATGTTGAATTGGATTATTATTGCGGTTATAGTTTCAGTAATTGGAACTATTGGTGATTTAGTTGAATCTAAATTTAAAAGACAGGCCAAGGTTAAAGATAGTGGTAACATTATGCCAGGTCACGGAGGTATTTTAGATCGACTAGATAGTTTGTTGTTTGCTGCCCCATTTGTATATTTGTATATTAACTTTATTATTTAAAAATGATACGATTTCATAAAGAAGGATATAAGATTATTTCAATTACTTTTATTATTGCTATTGCGGCAATATTATTAACCGAAAATTTTATTGCTATAAATTGGTTGGTAAAATCGGTTCAAGTTATAGTTTTAGGTTTTGTAATTATAGTACTTCAATTTTTTAGGAACCCTAAAAGGATTACAACTTTAAATGATAACCAGATTATCGCACCAGTAGATGGTAAAGTTGTTGTTATTGAAGAGGTAGAAGAACCAGAATATTTTAAAGATAAAAGATTACAAATTTCAATTTTTATGTCTCCGATAAATGTGCATGTTACAAGATATGCCATGAGTGGAATTATAAAATACAGCAAATATCACCCAGGCAAATATTTAGTAGCATGGCATCCAAAAGCATCTACAGAAAATGAAAGAACTTCAGTGGTTATTGAAAATAAAACTGTTGGAGAAATCTTATATAGACAAATAGCCGGAGCATTGGCAAAAAGGATTATTAACTATGCTAATGAGGGTGATAAAGTAGAACAAGGTAAAGATGCAGGTTTTATAAAATTCGGGTCTAGGGTTGATTTATATTTACCTTTAGGAACAAAAATAAATGTAAAATTAGGAGATAAAGTTAAAGGTGGTGTCGAAGTTGTCGCAGAAAAATAATATAGGTTTAGATAAAGAGTATAAAGCTGCTTTTGACAAAATATCTAAGTTGAAAAGGGCAGTGGCTCCTGATGTTATGCTTAAATTTTATGCTTATTATAAGCAAATAAATTTTGGCAACAAATTTTCATTGAATAGTGGTTTAGATGTAAGAAGTGCTTTTAAGTTTAATGCTTGGATGCAATTAAATGGAATGACTTCTGAACAAGCAAAAAAAGAATATATAGAATTGGCGAAAACAATTTAATTTTAAAGAAAAAATCATGAAGAAAATATTTAGTATTTTATTTTTATTGATAGCAACTGCGTTTCATTTTACTGCATGTAAACCAGAAGTGAAAAAAGAAGAAAATAAAGTAATATTAAAAAAATCGACAGCACCTTTTGCTATTACAAAGGCAAATAACCTTATCAACTTTACAGCTTATAAAATGACAGAGAAAGTTGCAGTGGGAGGTCAGTTTAAAAAAGTAGATGTTCTTTCTGGAGGTGAAGGGAATAGTGTGAAAGAAGCAATTAATAATACTGAATTCTCAATTCCTGTAAGTAGTTTATTTACAGAGAATACAAGTAGAGATTACAAAATTAAAAAGTTCTTTTTTGGAATTATGGAGAACACAAAATTACTTTCTGGTAAGTTGCTGTTAACTGACGATACAAAGGGAGTTGCACAAATTAAAATGAATGGAATTACACAAGAAGTGCCTTTTACGTATACAATTGTTGATAAAACTTTTAATATGAAAGCTACGATGGATGTTACTAATTGGAAGGCATCTGATGCTTTAGCATCTTTAAATAAAGTGTGTATCGATTTACACAGGGGTGCAGACGGAATTTCGAAAACATGGAGTGAGGTTGCTTTAAATATTACATCAACATTCTAAAAGAATTAAAAATTATACAACGCTTTTTTTAGTGTTTTAAATCGAAAAGAATATCCATTCTTTTCGATTTTTTTTGAAGAAATTCTAGTTCCTTCTAAAAGAATAACTGCTAGTTCTCCAAATAAAACTCTCAACATAATACTAGGAACTCCAATTCCGAGATACGGTCTTTTTAAGCTTTTTGCTAAAGCCTTAGAAAAAGTTTTACTAGTATGACTTTCAGGTGCAACTGCGTTAAATATGCCTATTAAATTATCTTCTATTGATTGGATATACATATAGCACAAATCGTCAATATGAATCCAAGGAATATGTTGATTTCCTGAACCTAATGGAGATATTATTGGAGTTTTCATTTTATCTAGTGCTCCGCCTTTTGCAGATAAAACAATACCCGTTCTTAATATGGTGACAGGTATATTTTTTGTTGAAAATTGATGTGCAGCTTGTTCCCATTTTTGGCAAACATCCGCTAAGAAATCAGTACCCGATTTATCCGTTTCTTTAAAAATTGCTTCAGAAGTTATAGCACCATAGTAACCAATTCCGGAAGCTGAAATAAAACCTTTAAGATCAATTTTTAATTCATTGACTTTTTTAAAAAGTAAGTTGGTAGTTTTAACTCTACTATGAATAAGCACTTGTTTTCTGTCTTTTGTCCAACGTTCATCAGCAATTCCAGCTCCTGCTAAGTGTATTATATAATTCGTATTTTTAAGTGCTTTTTCATCAATATAATTAGATGAAATATCCCACTTAAACTCATGTTTGTTTTTAGGGTTTCTACTTAAAATTACAACTTCATGATTTTTAGCAATCAAAAGTTGTGTTAGTCTTTTGCCAACTAAACCTGTACCTCCAGTAATTAAAATTCTTGCCATACTGTAAAAATAAAAAACCGCAATCGAAATGATTGCGGTTTGCGATAGATAAATGTTATAAGATTATTTAATCTCTTTCATCGTATTTGTAATTAATATTTTCAAATGATTTTTATGTGCTTTTGTAGCTAAATCACCTGTGCCATTACTTACCCAAGTTTTAATATTTTTTAGATTATAAATGGCCATAGATTTTGCAGCTATGGGATACCTTTTACTAGATTTACCTGAAATTATACTAATCAACCCCTTTGTGTAAGCTGCTTGTAAATTTTGTCGGAAAGAATTAACGCTACCTTTAATATCATCTTTAAACATTGCATTGTTTAGGTCTGTCATGTAAGTCGATAATTTATAGTCGTTTCCATACAATTCAGAATTTGAAATTCTTTGTAAGGTGTTGGGATGCGTAATATGCGCCAAAACTCTTGTTTGATAGCTTAATATTTGCTCATGAACTTTCGGGTCCTCTGGTCCGCCAAAGAAATTATAACCACGTCTTTGTTGTGCTAAATAATTATATAAATCAGCTGGAGCGTTAAAAGCATCGGGAGCAAAAACATATTTCTTTAAGGCATTCATTGCCCTTTTTTGATCTTTTAAACTTACTGGTGTATATGGCATTGTTGTGTTAGTTTGACCAGGTTTTGTCCTGTCTACATATACACCACCAATAAATCTTGATATTACACTCGCAGCAGTTGCAGATTGGCCGTTTAAAATATAATAAGCTTGTCTTAATCGCATGTAAGATTCACCAGAATTGCCAAAACGGGTTTTGATATCTTTCATCATATTGTTTGATAATTGAATTCTATCAATAGAATATCCAATCTGGTCGTTAGATAAATCACCAATCATTACTCTTGGGTCAATTGCTTTTCCTGGAGATCGCATATCATCTGCATCATTACCGAAAATTAATTCTGGTTCTGAAGATCTATCCAATAAAGTATTTCTTTCTGAATTCGATTTAAACGGCGTGTACCCAAACTGAATTGCCCAAATATCGTAAGGACCAACAGCCATATCATAATATTGACCTTGTTTAGTTCTATCTAAAGTTAAATTGATACCAGCATAGTCCATGACAGATCCTGTTAAGGCTTTTCCTTTGATGAAATTCGCATCTGCTAATTGTTCAGGAGAGAATAACTGGCTCGCTTTCATGTTATGATTTAATCCTAATGTATGCCCAACTTCATGCATAATTAAAGATTTCATTCCTTGTTCTTTCATTCCCTTCATTTCTAAATCAGAAGCACCTACAGTAGCTAAAACAGTTTGTCCAAATAATGTATTTTCATGCATTAAATGTCCTTTAGAACAGAATAAATGATTGTTTTTATTTTTGAAAAATTTTATTTTTTCTTCTTCTGCAGTTGCTGCAGTAAAATTTAAAGCGGCAGCATTATCAAAAACTCTATCATAATAAACTCTGTTGGTAAAATGCACATATTCTAACATAATATCTGCACCTAAAATTTCACCAGTTCTTGGGTTTACAAAACTTGGTCCGTAACCCCCAAAAGGAGGATTTGGAGAGGATGTCCAGCGTAAAACATTGTAACGAACATCACCAGCATCCCAATCTGCGTCATCTGGCTGCACTTTTACAACCATTGCATTATTGAATCCTGCTTTTTTGAAGGCTTCATTCCATGCTAAAACACCATCTTTAATTGTTTCTCTAAATTCAACAGGTGTGCTGTTCTCTATCCACCAGGTAATCGGAGTTACCGGGTCAGACATTGTTGCATTAGGATTTTTCTTTACTAATTTCCATCTGTGAATAAAGTCTCTATAGTTTACAACATCAGTAGATGTCATATTATTAGTTTGGGTTAAGAAATAACCAACTCTCGCATCATCCAATCTTGTTTCATAATCACTTTCTGGCATATTCATAAATGTATGAAATACCTTGATAGAGACATTTCTTCCGTCAGTTACTGCGTTACTGCCACCATTTAAAACAGAAGGATTACTATATACATATTCGGTTTTAACATTGGTGTTTTCTGGGTAATTTTTTATTTCCTTAATTTTAGATTTATTTTTGTCAAACTTTCCTAAACTAAAAGCAAAAGGAGATTGTCCTGGGAATCTTGGGCCTTTAATTCTTGTAAAAGTTTCTGATAAGAATAAACCATCCGCAGCAATTAAATATTCACCAGTTTTTTCATTTGTTGCTAATATTTTACCTGCTGCAAGTACTGCATCACTAATATTTGCAATTGAAGATTTAGAAATAGCATTGTTTTCATCAAAATAAAACGAGGTATTTGGAGCGACAAACTCTAAACGATTAAAGTATTTTTTTAGGTGAAAAACACTAGAACCTTGATAAGCTCCTCTAAACTTACCAGCTTCTGTAACACCGTCTGCAATTTGAGAGAAATAAATAAAGTCTTTATTTAATTGATCTTTTTTCACTAATAAATGAGTAGATCCAGTTATAGTATCTTGAAAGATGGTAAATAGACCTTCAATTTTTTTACTGCTTTTTGTTAAATCTTTAATCGATTTTTCTTTCTTTTTTGACGGGGTCTTTTTTGCAGTTTTAACTTCCGTTTTTTTCTTTTTCCAAAATTGCGCATTTGTATTCTGCACACCAACAATTGCTGTTATTAGAAGCAAAGAACAAAAAATTTTGAATGAACGTGAATTGTTTATTTTCATAATATATTTATATAGTTTTAATAATTTGTTAAATTACTTTTTGGAGATTACTTTTACTGTTAATTTTATGATAAATTATATTGTGATTTGAGTAGATTAAATTTTATTTGAATATGAGCATATTTTTTTTTGATGGATATTTAAGTTATAAGTTGAAATAATAGCAGCATATATTAAAGCTATGTTAATCTTTTTTTAGGCATTTAATAAAGCCGTATTTTTATAGTGATGAAAAACAATAAAAAAAGAAAAGGTTTTGTCTTTAAAACCTATGAAGTAGAAAATCAATCCCCTTTTGAAAAGTTATTTGAAATTTTCAAAGAGTTAATTACTCATACCTCTGGTGATTTTGATGAAGCTATAGATTGGTTACGTTCTTTAGATACAGAGTATAAGTTAACCGATGAGAATTATACCATTGAAGACTTCATTGAAGATTTAAAGAAAAAAGGCTATATAAAAGAAGAAGTAAAAGGGGATGGAACAGGAGGCACGAAAATTACTCCGAAAACAGAACGTGCTATTCGTCAGCAAGCGTTAAATCATATTTTCGGAAATATTAAAAGAAGTGGTTCTGGAAACCATAAAAGTAAATCTGCAGGAATTGGAGATGAACATACAGGAGATTTTAGAGCCTATCAATTTGGAGACGCTTTAGACAAAGTTTCTATGACAGAAAGCATTAGAAATGCACAAATTAACAACGGAATTGAGAATTTTAATTTAACAGAAAATGATTTGGTGGTGGAAGAAACACTTCATAAAAGCCAAATGAGTACTGTGTTAATGATTGATATTAGTCATTCTATGATTCTTTATGGAGAGGATCGAATTACGCCGGCTAAAAAAGTGGCCATGGCTTTGGCAGAATTAATTACAACTCGTTATCCAAAGGATACGCTAGATATTATTGTTTTTGGGAACGATGCTTGGTCTATTAAAATTAAAGATTTACCTTATTTACAAGTAGGCCCGTATCATACGAATACCGTTGCTGGATTGCAATTAGCAATGGATTTATTGCGTAGAAAAAGAAATACTAATAAACAAATTT
>Ga0209712_10000201_pt1 | contig 53847 bp, 50 predicted proteins | sample ArcOceMetagenome_FD_187443 | JGI IMG/M metagenome (GOLD analysis project Ga0209712, IMG submission 187443) | Marine eukaryotic phytoplankton communities from Arctic Ocean - Arctic Ocean - Greenland ARC118M Metagenome (SPAdes) (version 2) | ecosystem: Environmental > Aquatic > Marine > Oceanic...
ACTGGCTGGGTGGTCAGCTAGTCAAGTATCGCGCAGTTGCTGGGCAAATTACATGAATACAACAAAAATAACCTCGCCAGGCGACTTTATCACTATGCCCTGGCGTAATGGCTTAGGCTCAACCATTGAGGTATTAAAGCATCAGCCTGGAGATTCGTTCCATTGGCGCTTAAGCATGGCCGATGTTACAGAAGATGGTGCCTTCTCAGACTTTTCTGGTTACGATCGTTGTTTGATCTTGATCAATGGAGCAGGTGTCACCCTGACAGACAACAAAAAACAAAAATGGACTCTCGCAAGGCAGCTTGATGCAGCCCATTTTAAAGGCGAAGACCTCATCAATGCACGTTTGCATGATGGACCAATCCAAGATTTTAATCTCATGACTAGACGCCAGAACTGCAGTGCCAAAGTCTTCACTAGTCAGCAACACACTACTCAAACCATCTGTTTAGATGCCGACTTATTTTTGCTTTTTAATGTTCATGGACGTACCAATTTTAAACTCGATAACCGCCCTATTGAAACACTAGACGCACAACATTTAATGCAGCTAAGGCCCAGTTCTAAAAGTAATTGTGTCTGTTCTGGTGACGCTTGGATAGGTATACTAATTACCTACATTTAGGCCTTCTTAATAGTAGCTCATGTGTTTAGTATTCCGTGGCAATAAACTAGGCCATCACTGATGCTAGATTAATTCAGGAGTCATCCATGCAACTTAACCAAGTGATCGATCTGGTTAGCCACCCTATTCACAATAAAGGCTATGAGCAAACCTGCAAGCATCAATTGGATAATGAAGGGGTGTTAGTTCTCAAAAGCTTCCTTACGCCAGCGGCTCGTGCTGCAATAATTGATGAAGGTCATCATAAACAAAGCGCTGCTTTTTATACTCAGTCTGGTCACAATGTATACCTTACCCAAAAAGACCCCACTTTTAATAATGACCACCCCCACAATCAATGGGTGCAGTCTTCTAAGGGTTGTATTACGGATGACCAGATTGCTGAGGATTCGCCTCTAAGGACACTTTACGACGCAACAGAACTGCGCTCATTTTTAGCCTGTGTATTAGGAGAAGAAAAACTTTACCCTTATGCAGATGCGCTATCTTCAATTAATTTACATTATGCCAGCGAAGGCCAAGAACTAGGTTGGCACTTTGACAACTCATCTTTTGCCATCACTTTATTGGTGCAAAAACCCAAAGCGGGTGGGCAATTTGAGTACGTTACTAAGTTAAGAGATGCTAGCCAAGGCGACATGAATTACCCAGGGGTGGGCAGAGTATTAAAGGGAGAAGTAGAGGCTAAGGTACTTGCCATGTCTGCTGGAGACTTAGTGTTGTTTAGAGGAAGAGATGCACTCCACCGTGTTACACCTACTCAAGGTGATACAACGCGAATGCTAGTAGTGCTGGCTTACAATGCAGAAGCCAATGTGGCATTGTCAGAATCAGCTCGTATGACCTTCTACGGGCGTTTAGAATAAGCATAAAAAAGGCCTGTGCTATCTACTATCAGCACAGGCCTTTTTGTTAAGGTCAGCGAAGGTTATGCAAACCACCAGCGCTCAGCTGCTTTACCACCGTCAAGTTCCCAGTTTGCTGCTACATCTGGACCATGACTTAGTTTTTTGCTTAGCGCATGCACATTGTTAGCAAACATGGGGATCAACGCACCACCATCGTCATTAACCAAGGCTTGGCACTCGTAGTAAATTTCGCGGCGTTTCACTAAATCTACTTCCGCACGTCCCAACAGCACAAGTTTATTAAAGCGCTCCACTGACGCACCTGTGCGCCAAGCAGTGTCGTTCCATTTTCCATCAGCCATATAAGCCGCAGTGAACATCCAATCTTCAGTAGGACGACCACCCCAGTAACATGCGCTCCAAGGCTTCTTGTTCCAAACGTTAGACCAATAACCGTCTTTAGGCTCACGCACTACTTCTATATTAAGCCCTGATTTAGCTGCTGATTCTTTAATCAACAAGGCTGCATCAACGGCGCCAGCAAAGGCTGCATCAGAAGCAGACAACTGCACATTAGAACCATCATAGCCTGCTTTCTTAAGGTGGAAAGCCGCTTTGTCTGGATCATAAGCGCGCTGCGCCAAATCACTGTTATGAAATGGGTTGGCGGTAGAAATAGGGGTGTCATTACCAATGGCACCATGGCCTGAAAGAATTTTGGTTACCAATTCTTCACGATCTACAGACAGCTTACACGCCATACGGAAATCATAATTATCAAATGGTGATGCATCGCAACGCATAGGGAAGGTGTAGTGCAGTGTGCCCGTGGTTTCCAAAATATCCAAGGTAGGATTACGCGCCAACAAATGCACAGTTTTGGGATCTACTCGACCAATCGCATCCACATCGCCATTCATCATAGCATTCTGGCGGGCTGTTACGTCAAGTATCACCAAAAGCTCTACTTCATCAAAATGAGCAGCATCTTGCTTCCAGTAGTTTGGGTTACGGTAAAACTTAGCCCGCACACCTGGCTCGTAATTCTCCATGATATAACCACCGGTACCAATACCAGAAGCCCAGTCTAATTGACCATCACGTACGGGTAAAATGGGGAAGTGATAATCACTGACAATAAAGGCAAAGTCAGCACTAGCATTGCCCAAGGTAAACACGACATCATCACCATTAACAGCGATATTGGTGACATCTGCTAATAGAGACTTACCTGCAGACTTTGTGTCTTCACCCATATGAAACTGGAATGACCCTACAACGTCGGCAGGCGTGAGTGCCTTTCCATCATGAAAGGTCACGCCTGGGCGGATTTTAAAAGTCCACGTTTTTGCATCTGCAGATGCGCCATACTCAACTGCAAGTTCTGGAATTAAATTACCTTCCTTGCTTACCTCTGTGAGGTGGTTACAATAAGCAAAACATACATTTTGCGACATGCCATTTTCTGATGTTCCTGGATCTAATGAATCTGTGGTGGATCCATGGCCCATACCTAATCTAAACTTACCACCTGCTTTATGAGCTCCAGCTGAAGCAGTTCCGGATACCGCCATCGCAGTCGGTAAAATAATACCTGCAGCTAGACTACTGGTTACAAACTGACGACGATTAATATCCATAGTGAATGGATTTTTTAATTGATCTATTTGATCTTTAGACATTGTATTTATTCTCCAATTAAATAACTAACCAACTCATACAGGTTAAACTTCATGCGAAGGCTAACCCATGGGTGCTATAACATCTTGGAGCGGATTGGCCGTTCCATAGCAGTTGTTAGACAAATAAAGGTAACATAAAAAATCGCCTCTGAATAATTAATCGGCAGTTAATGCTATTGAAAATTTTCCTGGGGTCATAATTTCTTTCTGATAGGCAATCGGTGGATATTAGTATAGAGTTAATTATCAATAAAAATTAAGTCCCAGAGTAATCATTTCCGTGCATCCTATTGTTTCCACTATCATTCAACGCCTAGGGTTGGGTCTACTCACCCTTTTTGTAGTGTCCATTATTATTTTTAGCGCAATAGAGTTTTTGCCCGGTGACTTTGGAGAAGCCGTACTAGGACAAGCTGCATTACCAGAGACTGTAGAGGCCTTTCGTAGAGAATTAGGCTTAGACAAACCCCCTGTAGAACGTTACTTAAGCTGGGTAGGAAATGTATTAAGCGGTGACTTAGGCAATTCATTTTCTGGCCGCAATTCTTCAGGAGTAGATCGATCTCGAGAAGTTTGGGCGCTGATAGAGCCGCGTCTAGCCAACACCTTATTTTTAGCTTCTATGACTGCACTTGTTGCCGTTCCACTGGCACTAATCCTAGGTATTACTGCCGCGCTTTACCGTAATTCGTTTTATGACCGGATTGTCAACGCTACGACACTCACTACCATTTCTTTCCCAGAATTTTTTGTGGGTTACATTTTAATTTTAGTCTTTGCAACTTATTTTAAGTTGCTTCCCTCGTTAGCTAATATTTCTGACTCCACCCCTATATTAGAAAAAATCTACCGATCCACCCTGCCCGCCTTAACACTCACTTTAGTTATTGTGGCGCACATGATGCGCATGACCCGAGCCGCAATCATTAATTTATTAGCCAGCCCCTATATTGAAATGGCACAGTTAAAAGGAGCCTCTAAAGCCAAGGTTATTTTGCACCATGCGTTACCTAATGCTTGGGCACCTATCGTTAATGTGATTGCCTTTAACTTGGCCTATCTAGTAGTAGGCGTGGTCGTTGTGGAGGTAGTATTTGTTTATCCAGGCCTTGGCCAACTTATGGTAGATGCGGTCTCAAGCCGAGACATTCCGGTAGTGCAAGCCTGCGCATTAATCTTTGCTGGCACCTACATCTTACTCAACCTATTTGCAGATGTTATTTCTATTATTACTAACCCAAGGCTGTTGCATCCACGATGAATACACCAACTACACCCCACGAGGATTATTCTGCTGCCAATGAAGTCACCTTGGTAAAAGCAAGAAGAAGCGTGTTACAAAACGTTTGGCGTACGCTAAAAACTGCCCCACCCACAGCTTGGTTTGGCATGGTCGTCATTTGCCTATATTTAATTGTGGCGTTGTTTGCACCCCTATTTGCGCCCCATGGCCAAGCACAAGTTTTCCCCATGGCATATGCCCCTTGGAGCGATGAATTTCTTTTGGGCACCGATGCATTGGGCCGCGATGTTTATAGCCGTCTCATTTATGGTGCGCGCAATACCATTGGTATTGCCGTGGCCACTACCCTATTAGCATTTTTAATTGGTGGCAGCTTAGGCCTGATGGCCGCTATTAGCCGCAATTGGTTAGACCAAGTATTAAGCCGTTTTGTGGATGTACTTATGGCTATTCCTAGCCTTATTTTTGCCCTCATGTTGCTATCAATTTTTGGTTCAAGTGCAATCAATCTAATATTTATTATTGCCGTATTAGATGCTACTAGGGTATTCCGCCTTACCCGGGCAGTCGCATTAAATGTGGTTGTTATGGATTATGTAGAAGCTGCAAAATTGCGCGGTGAAGGTTTAATGTGGATTATGCGTCGGGAAATACTACCCAACATTATGCCCCCCTTGGTGGCCGAATTTGGCCTGCGCTTTTGTTTTGTGTTTTTAACCATTGCAGCACTGTCGTTTTTAGGCGTGGGGATTCAACCCCCAACCGCAGACTGGGGTTCTATGGTGCGAGAGAATGCTGGACTTATTCAATTTGCTGAATACGACTTAACCGCTGCCTTAACCCCTATGATTCCCGCTGCTGCCATTGCCCTATTAACAGTAGCAGTGAACTTTGTAGTGGATTGGTTTTTACATCAAACAAGTGGACTTCGTGATGAGCACTAATGACGTTTTACTCACCATGCGTGATGTGCGCATCGATGGTTACAGTGATGATCGTTGGCATCACATTATCAATGGCGTTGATATCACCTTAAAGCGAGGTGAGATACTAGGCCTCATTGGCGAGTCTGGCGCTGGAAAATCTACTCTGGGCCTAGCGGCTATGGGGTTTGCACGCCCAGGCTGTAAAATTGTGGGGGGTTCCATAGAGTTCGATGGCATTGACCTATTAAAGTTAAACCACGCTGAGCTTAGAAATTTACATGGATCACGTATTGCCTATGTGGCTCAATCAGCGGCTGCTTCTTTTAATCCAGCCCATCGCCTTATTAACCAAACCATAGAGTCCACCGTGTCCCATGGCATTTCAGACATTGAAACCGCTAAAGAAGATGCAATTGAACTCTACAGAGACCTGCAACTGCCAGACCCTGAGCACATCGGCCAACGTTACCCACACCAGGTCTCTGGAGGCCAATTGCAGCGGGTAATGACCGCTATGGCCATGTCATCAAGACCCGACCTAATCATCTTTGACGAGCCCACTACAGCCCTAGACGTGACCACGCAAGTTGAAGTACTCACTGCTATGCGAACTATTGTGGAAAAGTACAACACAGCAGCTATTTACATCACCCACGATTTAGCTGTGGTGGCGCAAATGGCCGACGCCATCAAAGTACTGCGCTATGGTGAAACCGTTGAGGATGCACCGACACGGCAAATGATGGCTAACCCTAAAGAGACCTATACCCAATCCCTTTGGGCGGTTCGATCCATAGAAAAACCACCACAACCAGCCATTGATACTGTGCTTGAAATTAATCATGTGCACGCAAGCTATGGAAAGAGCGTTAAGGTACTCAATAATATCAATATTAAAGTACCTCGCGGGCAAACACTGGCTGTTGTGGGCGAGTCAGGTTCGGGTAAATCTACCACGGCTCGGGTAATTACTGGCTTACTACCCCCACTAGAAGGCAATATAACTTTTAATGGCAATGACTTGCCAGCGGCTCTAAAAAACCGCTCCAAAAAGCAATTACAATCAATCCAAATGATCTATCAAATGGCAGACACTGCCATGAATCCTCGGCATACGGTAAGGGATATTATTGGTAGGCCATTACACTTTTACTTGGGTTTAACAGGCCAAGCTCAAGATCAAAGGATCATGCAGTTATTACACCTTATTGAATTGGACGAGAGCTTTTTAGAGCGTTATCCAAGTGAGCTGTCTGGTGGCCAAAAGCAGCGCATTTGTATTGCACGTGCCTTAGCCGCAGAGCCAGAACTCATTATCTGCGATGAAGTAACATCGGCGTTAGACCAAATTGTACAAGAGGGTATTCTAAAGCTGCTTTTACGGTTACAAAAAGAACTGGGTATTACCTACATTTTCATTACCCACGACATCGCTACAGTGCGTGCCATTGCTGACCAAGTAGTGGTAATGTACCAAGGAAAAGTAGTAGAGCAAGGCGGTAAAGAAGAGATCTTTACCGCACCTTTCCCTGAGTACACTGAGCTACTCTTGTCATCTGTACCTGAGATGGACCCAGATTGGTTAACTCAACTGCAACAGCAACGGGCTGCTGCAGACGCCTGACATTTGGCCTAAAATCGATCACCACAATAGCTTACTTTGTGGTCAGCCCGTGATAACCATTCTGCGTCTAATTCGATGCCCCAGCCCGGCTTATGGGGCATGATGAGTTCGCCATGTTGAATATCAAAATTAGGTTTGAAAATATTGGCTTGCCAAGGGTAATAATCTAGACCCTCAATAGAAAACTCAAGGTATTTACCTGCGTTTGGAATAGCCGCCATAATGTGCGCCGAAAATAAGGTCACTAAAGATAAGTTAGCGCAATGGAGGGTGACCGGTATGTTAGCTTTTTGGGCGATAGAGGCCACTTCTAAAGTGCGCGTAATACCGCCCATATAGCACACATCAGGTTGCACAATATCCACCACCTTAGTGTCTACCATATGCTGCCATATGCGTAGATCGTTATCTTGCTCACCACCAGTAACATCAATATCTAAGGCCTCTGTTACTTCGCGTGTCCAATCTGGCTGCCAATAGGGGCAAGGCTCTTCAAAGTGGCTAACACCATAGTCTTGTAACATACGCCCCACCTCAATGGCCTTCGCTGGCGTGTATGCACTATTAGCATCAACCAACAAGGTCACGTCATCGCCTAGCTGCTCTCGCACACGCTTCACAATAGCTTCTGTGCGCCCAGGCCATTGATCAATATCATGACCGCATTCCTGACCGACCCGAAACTTAAAAGACGTATGGCCAAACTCTTCTTTGAGCGCCAAAAACCGTTCTGCCTCTGCTTCTGGTGTAATTTCACGCTGCATGCTAGAGGCGTAAACGGGGACAGAACTTGCCGTGCCACCTAACAATTGGCATACACTTTTGCCCTCACGTTTAGCATGTATGTCCCATAATGCGGTATCTAGACCACACAGTGCACGATACAGATAGCTGCCAGGGAACTTGTGCTCCCGCTCCAACACCAACTGACCTAACCCCATAATATTGTTCGCGTCTAAACCCATGACATGGGGCGCCACTTGCCGGTGCACTACTTGGGCTGTGATGTCTGAATTATAGGTGCAGGTTTGGCCCCAACCTTCGTCACCAGTGTCAGTGCGCAAACGCAGCAAGCCCATGTATTCATTGGTAAAGGTTTCTATGCTGATAATTTTCATTTTCAGTTATACCTATTAAAGATCAGATAAAATTAAATCGGCGGCTTTTTCACCTACCATGATGGTGGTGGCATTAATATTGCCACAAACCACATTGGGGAAAATAGATGCGTCCACTACTCTCAAACCCTGTAAACCATGAACCTTAAGTTCACTATCTACCACATTATCCAGTGGGTCTGGGCCCATACGACAGGTACCGCAGGGGTGGAATACAGTGTCTGCATTATTACGAATATCCTCAATTAATTGAGCATCTGTATTGCACTCTACCCCCGGTCGCATTTCATCCAAGGTAATGGCTTGCAATGGCGAGGTTCCAGCGAGCTTGCGAATTAACTTAACACCTTCCAACAGGTCTTGCACTTCGTCCTTATGGGTTAGGTAATTAGGTTCAATGGCAGGCGGTTTTTTAGGGTCATTAGAGGTAATGTTAATTTCCCCTTCAGACCGAACCCGGCAATTAGAAACCCCTAATACGTAGGCAGGAAAAGGGTCTGGGTTCATCATGGGCCGTTCACCTAAAGGGGCTTTAGTATAGCTCAATGGAGAAAAATACAATTGAATATTAGGCCGATCTAAGCCCTTGCGCGTGTGCACAAACCCCCCAGCTTGATTAATACTTAAGCTTAAAGGCCCCCCTCGCGTAAGCACATAACGAACCCCTTGCCATAATTTTCCCCACCAAGGGTGTAGCTGCTGATTTAATGTAGCTTGGCTAGACCGGTAAAAATAGCTATGGCCAATGTGATCCTGCAAATGTTGCCCAACTGCGGGGCTCTCATGCACTTGTTCAACCCCAGCTTTTTGTAATATCTGGCTTGGGCCTACACCCGACAGTTGCAATAATTGTGGTGAATTAACAGCGCCAGCGCTAAGGATGATTTCTTTTGTGGCGTTGGCGTAATGGATTTTATGTTGGTGGCGATACTCTACCCCTACGGCACGCTTACCTGAAAACACAATACGCGCAACTGACGCATTGCAAATCACTGTTAAATTAGGCCGATGTCGAGCCGGTTTTAAATAGGCTCTGGCTGCAGACATTCGCTGGCCTTGGTGTGTAGTGAGCTGATAGTAACCTACACCTTCCTGATTTTCCCCATTCATGTCGGCATTGTAATCAAAGCCAAGCGCTTGGCCTGCTGCAACAAACTGTTTGCACAAGGGATGAAGTTTAGCTGATACGTCAGAAACATTTAGCGGGCCATCGCCACCCCTAAACTCGTTGCCGCCATGCTGCCATGATTCCATCCGTTTAAAATAGGGCAGTACATCGTCATAACTCCAGCCAGAGTTCCCCGCCCTTTCCCAATCATCAAAATCGTGTTGATGACCGCGCACATAAACCATAGCATTAATAGAACTGGAACCACCAAGGGTCTTGCCTCTTGGCCAATAACTAGTGCGGCCATTAAGCCCTAAATTAGCTTGGCTAGTGTACATCCAGTTCACTTTAGATTGATAAAATGTTTTGCCATAGCCGATGGGCATTTGTACATAAAACCGTTTATCACTGGGGCCTGCTTCTAACAAAAGTACTGACCTACTTGCATCTGCACTTAAACGATTAGCCAGCACACAGCCTGCAGACCCTGCACCGATAATAATATAGTCATAACTTAGCCCATGCTTCATTTGCCTAGATCCCTCACTGCGCTACAGATTGCCTGAAAATTAGCAGACGCTTTGTCACTCATATTACGGGCCCGCAAATGCCCATGCACCAAACCTTGCCCCAAGGCCAAATGGTTAGTTACCTCTACGTTAGCTGCTTGTAAAGCGTGGGCATAGAGTTCACAGTCGTCTCGCAGCGGGTCTATTTGCGCTGGAAACAAATGCGTAACTGGCAACCCACTATAGTTTAGCGTTTGCATGGGCATGAAATTATCCCCCAGGCTAGCCATAATACTCAAATCACCCCCTACGCGAACTGGCAGGTAATAATCCATATCTTCTTTACTTAGTAATGGTGCAAATGCATGCTCAGTCATTGATGGCGTATCCACACCAAAGGTTAAGGAAGGGTAGATTAACACCTGACCCAATAACTGGGTGCCCACATAGCGCTTGCGAGCATTAGCCACACAAGCACTTAAAGTGCCACCCGCGCTGTCTCCTACTAACACTAACTTTTGGCCTTTTTTTAACAAATTATCCACTACAGTTAGGCAATCGTTAATATCATCTGGGTACTGATATTCGGGGGCTAAGCGGTAATCTACTGACACCAAATCAAAACCCGTATCCTTCGCTAGCTGGCCACAAATATCATGATGACTATCTAAGTTCCCCACCACAAAACCACCACCGTGTAAAAATACAATTTGCTTGGCTTGATCAATGTTAGTTCGGTCTTTATGAAGGTAATGCCTTACCGGCACTAGATGCCCACAAGAACCCAACATCGTGTCATCTTGCACCTGTATACCATCAGCAAGCGGCGCTGCAATCTCTTTACATTTGGCGTTGTACCATTGCCTTTGCTCGTGCGCACTAGCTCTGGTGGCATCCACTGGGTCATGGCCTAAACTCTGATCAACAAATGCCTGTATCTGCTCATCTAACGGGGTCATGCAAAGCCCCTTAAAACTTTCTCTTTCCAGTTTTTTAAGTGCACTTGCTGGCCATTCTCTATGGCTTCTAAACTAGCATCGAGGTAAAAATGATCTGCGTCGCAGGTAACCTTAAGGCTAGTGTAAACATCTATTTCCCAGCCCGGCCTGGCTTGTTTCGAGTGCCATTTACAAAAGCTAGCAGCAGAATGTGGGTTTTGGGGCAATACTGAGTGTTCTTCATGGCACACCTCCCCCACCGTAAGCTTGTGATCGGTAAACGTGAATTCACCAAAATCATCATCAATAAAGGTCGTCTGCCGACCATCCGCAACGTTAACTTGGCTAACCCGTGTATGTGTTTCTGGCCTAATTCTTTGGGTCTCATTGACTGAACACACATAACCCTCACCTAAATCTCGTGTTAGCTGGCCTGTGCGGTCATGCAATGGAATAGTCAGTGTTGCTGTACTTAAGTCTAAACTCAAATTAGCTTTTTGCGCTGCAGGCCATAGCAGGGGAAAATAAGCGGTAGATATGGACAAGCGTAATTGATGGCCTTGCGGTATTTCATACCCCGTATCATCCAACTTTATAGTGATATCCATAGATTCACCGGCGATCACCGGTTTGGGAACATCTAAGCCGCCACGCATGGCCAAGTTAAGCACGCCATAGGTAATGCGAGTGCTACTGCCATCGGGGGCTACATCGCAAAGGCGTAAAATCATTTGCGCACAGTTTTGGTCACTGGTAACACGGGCCTTAAATACGGCACCACCTAAAATAGAAACGGCTTCAGCCATTGCCTGCGTATCAAAACACAGGCTATTGGCGTCATCTTGGCGCTGATCTGTAGGGAAGTCTGGGCCACACCAGATAATACAATATTCACCACTAGCCCCACCAGTTGTTAGCGGGCTGTTAACACTTGCCTGCCCACCACCACTAGTTTCTATTAAATGACCAGATGAACTTAGTTGTAAGTTAATACTGTTTTTTTGTATCGGCCACTGATTGCCTTCTACCCAAACACCTGGACGCTCGTCATATGCTGCCTGCGGTGGCACACCATCTTGGATATAAGCTGCAATAGTGGGTTCTGCCATAATGCCGTTATCAATACCCTTTAGCCAGTAGTCCCACCAGCGTTTAGCTTCGCCTAAGAAGTCTACCTCTGGCTTAGGTGACGCATAATTAGGGTATTTATGGGCCCAAGGGCCTATTAAAGCCTTTTTGGGGCAGGCTAACCCACCCATCATGCGCGGAATAGCTTCAGAATAAGAATCGCCCCAGCCGCCTATGCAATAGACTGCAGCTTTTATAGAACTATAATCTTCATTAATTGAGCCATGCTTCCAGTAATCATCCTTGTAACTGTGTTCTAGCCATTCCTTGGCTAAAAATGGCATATTTTCCAGGCGATGCAACCACTGCTGGCGCCAAGTTTTCGGCAATAATAGTGGGTCTGGCGCCTTGGCCATGTAGCAGGCCATCGTTGAGGCCCAGCTAAAATTTTCTAACAATAGTGCGCCACCACGGTAATGAATGTCATCTGCGTAGCGATCATCAGTAGAGCATACAGTCACTATGGCTTTTAGAGCAGTAGGTGCCATTGCAGCTACTTGGAGGCTGTTAAAACCACCCCAAGACTTGCCCATCATGCCCACCTTTCCACTACACCATGGCTGCCTCGCTAACCACTGGATCACTTCTATCGCGTCATCAAGCTCTTGTGGTAGATATTCATCCAACATTAGCCCTGTAGACTCACCACAACCGCGCATATCAACGCGAATACAGGCGTAGCCAAAACCCGCCCAATAGGGATGCATTTGCTCATCACGAATAGCCGTGCCATCACGCTTTCTATAAGGAATATATTCTAAGATTGCAGGAGCGGGAGACTTAACAGCATTAACGGGAAGCCAAGCTCTAGCAGCTAACTGAGTGCCATCTGCAAGTGGAATTAAGAAATGTGTCCACTCTTCAATAGTGTGGGTAAAATCGAGGTTGTTCATCATCTGTTGCCACTCCCATAACTTAGCCTTTAAAACAGCCCATATATACCCCAACATACCACTAGATTATTTGCTAGGTATAGCAATTTTTAGCTAAATTGTTACTCACAGATGATGTTAAACTGAGCCCATCAGTTAAACTTGCAGCTGCTCAAAAGATACCCCAGCACACAGGAAACAGAACACCATGATGAAATCTTTTCTCAGCTCACCCAAAGTCGGTCTGTTGTTAATTAGTGGACTCGGTATAAACCTAAGCTGGTTGTTTTTATTACCTTGGAGTTGGAGCAGTGTGGTCACCTTGATGATGACTGCCATTATACTTAAGTTGGGCTACAACCGGCATGCCCTCAAAAAGCATATCGCTTATGACCTTAGCCTAATGGGAGGGACGTGTTTGGTAGTAATAGCCCTGAAATATTTTTTAATAGAAACCCTAGTCATGTCCCCTGCTGCGGCGTCAACAATGGCAACCTTATGGACATGGGTGGCCATGACCATACTATTTACTAAAATTATACCTCGCCCTATTCAGCATGAATTTGCCTTAGGCCATAAATTGGTTTAACTATTGTTATGCTCACCACATCTGTTGGCTAAAATGGCGACGGCAGAGTGACTGGTATTGGTCGTTACCACCAATCACTACTTGTTCACCGTCTTTGATGACAGCGCCATGCTCATCAGTACGAACCACCATGGTCGCTTTGCGGCCACAATGACACACCGTTTTCAGTTCCACCAACTTATCAGCCCAAGCCAACAAGTATTGGCTACCCGGAAATAGTTCCCCCCTGAAATCCGTACGAATGCCATAACATAACACTGGAATATCGAGGTGGTCTACCACCTGGGTTAGCTGTTTAACTTGCTCACGGCTTAAGAATTGGCTTTCATCAATAAGAATGCAATCAATAGGCTGACTTGAGTGTTGAGTTTGCAAAATGCTCAACAAATCATCTTTATTAGTAAACAGTTGCGCCTCAGCAGCCAAGCCAATACGGGAGGTGACTTTACCGATGCCATAGCGGTCATCTAATGCCGCCGACATGATAAACGGACGCATGCCACGCTCTTGGTAGTTATAAGCTGATTGCAATAAAGCAGTAGATTTACCAGCATTCATGGACGAGTAGTAAAAATAAAGTTGGGCCACGATAGCAAGCCTTTTACGGGTAACGGTACGTTAGCCCTTAGGAATAATTAGTTGGGGCGACAGGATTTAATGAACCCATCTAACCCATCGAAGAATATGAACTTAAAACCAATCAAACAATAGTACTAATAAAGTTATCAGCAGCAATTAATACCTAAATGAAGCGTGTCATTGGTGCCGAGATTGCAAGCAGTCTACCAGACTATCTGTCAGGCGCCTTAATTTTTAATACCAAATACGACTAGAAAATTAATGAAGCAGTGGCACTGAATAATTTAGTAAGCAAAGAAAGTAAAAGCCAACAGCAGCGGTTTGTTGAGCATTGACTTGATAGCAGGGTTCAGCACACAGAACCTAGCTAAAGCCACTAGGGAAGATGCGGCGTATCATCCTATGGAGAAGATGTCAGATAGAAGAACAAAGGAAACCGCTTTGGGTTTGGCTGCCCTCTACAAGGGAGATCACTGCGACCGGCAAGGGCATGGTGAAACCCCTCTGATTAGGTTTTTTAGGGTGTGACCAAAGCATCACGTTATACTGCGACAATGAACTGTGCTAGTTGCGGCCTACTCTATTGATGAATACACCACAGTTGTTAACGTTATCTCAAAAACAGCCCACCACTTCTGCAGTCGATACGGTCAGCAACTTAACCTATACCAATAATGCTACAGTATACCAATACCAGTAAAGGGTAGAGTACGCACCGGAGTAGAAGTGGTACTGAGCGTGCAGGTCACCTTAGCTTCGGCAGCAATTGCGGTATCAGCATCACCCCCACTCCATTGCCCAGCTGTGACAGTGCCACCATTAAACTTATACCCATCTGGCAGTCCATCTTCCAGCGCGTTAGCCACATCACCGCACTTTACTACGGGGACACCAGCACTGTTATTTGCACCACGTGATGCATAGTTACGGGTACTTGCAGCAGTTAGCGCACCAGCTACTCCTGTCAGAGCCGCATCTCGGGCATTATTCGCCACACCTATGATCTTTGGCGTAGCGACGACAGCTAATACACCCACTACTGCAACCACCACAACTAGCTCTACTAATGTAAAACCACCATGCTTCTTGTTAAAACTTTTCATAACTTACTCCACTGTATTTCAGCTTTATAGAGCTATTATTAAAATGACAGCCCCAGATCAGACTCATTATTATTGTGTAATACAGCCTAAATGACAATCTGCTATTTAGGCACAATAGATAGATCTTTTGTGCTTGAGGCCTTTGCACAAGGATTGATTTATCGTTGTGCAGCTAGCCTATTACAGTAATGATAACAGATTTTTTTTGATCCCTTATAGAGAATGTAAGTATTGAAGAATGAATGGACTGGCCTACTAAAATACTATTAGACATCGCCATTAAACACGCATATCAGACAACAATTAATTTGCCCCATGAGGTTATACAAATTACAGCTCCATAGTTGTGTGAGGAGGCGAAAAGACCAGTTCTCTATCATATACTTTAGCCCTCGCCCATAACTGCCCGGCTAAGGTCCCACATCGGCAAGTAGACGCCAAGTGCCAAAACAAGCACCAGTCCACCCATAAATACCACCAAAATAGGCTCGATGGCGGCCGATAAGCCCTTGATGCTGTAGTCAGTTTCGCGGTCGTACATATCAGCAATTTCAACCAGTAGGTCGACGAGCTCGCCAGTTTCCTCACCCACTGCAATCATTTCTAGTACCATCGGTGTGAAAATTTCAGTGTTAGCTGCACATTGCGTTATGCTCTGACCGCGCTCAATGCCATCACGCATTTGCTCGATATAACGGCCAACAAAAGCATTGTCTGTAGTCCTTCCCACTATAGCGAGCGATTGCAACAATGGCACATTGCTGTCCATAGATAAGGCTAAACTCTGGGCAAAGCGGGCCAAAGTAGCTTTTAAAATAATATCGCCAATAATAGGTAACCTGATTTTTAGAGAATCCCAGCGGTAACGACCTGGGACCGTACTTATGTATCTTCGGAGTAGCAGCCAAGCACCAATGAAGAAGCCCAGAATCCAAGGCCACCAAAACAATACCCACTTTGAGGAAGCCAGTAGCGCTAGGGTAACCAGTGGTAGCTCAGCGCCAAACCCGGCGTATACGTTGGCAAATCCTGGGATGACGAATATATTAATAATCACCATAGCGAGTACCATGGCCATTATAACAAACATGGGGTAGCGAGTGGCCTGTTTAATGCGCTCTCGCACATCGTTCTGGAACGCAATGTACTTATTTAGACGGAAAAACACTTCGGTGAGCCGACCCGTCATTTCGCCAGTCCTGATCATGGCAATGTAAAAGGCGCCAAGCACATCCGTATGCTTCTCCATCGCCACCGATAACGATGTTCCACGTTCCAAGTTAGTAGTGATATTGTCGATCATATCTACCATTGCGGGTTTGGTGGACGAGGCTTTCAGCCCTGTTAGCGCCCGTATAATAGGTATATTGGCCTTGCTTAGCGTATACATCTGGCGAGAGAACATTAAAATGTCCTCAGGCACTAAAGGTTTTTGGTTTAGTCGCGCTAGCCAGTTGACAGTGCTGTTGTCATTCGCCGCTGCTGCAATAGCAATATGCAAGGGTATCACACCCTTAGCTGACAACTGCTTTACGACATCATCCTCACTTATCGCTTCAAGTTGGGACTCGACTGCTTCACCACGGGCGTTACGCCCTCGCCATTTATAAATTGCCACGGGGCTTAGCTTTCATCGTCTGAGGCGAAGTTTATGCGCTGCGCCTCAGCCAGTGATGTGAGTCCCTGACGCACCAGTTCCAACGCATGATGAGCCATTGACTGGCCACTAATGCGTTCGCGTGCAAGCTGCATAAAAGTAATTGGGTCTGATCGAAGAGTAGAGTTAATGAGATCAGGGTCCATTTCGAGCCATTCGTATACCCCTCGCCTACCTACATAACCAGTGCCGTTGCAGGCTGAGCAGCCAAGGCCGAGCATGGAAGATACAGATTCTCCTACTTCAAGAATGTTGTCTAGCCAGGATTGCTCTAGCGCGCTGGGAGTATAAGATTTACTGCATTTAACGCAATTGAGGCGAACCAGTCGCTGGGCGATGATTGCCTGTAGCGCCGATGTCAGCATGAACGGTTGCACCTTCATGTCGATCAGGCGAAACGGCGCAGTCATAGCATTACTTGTGTGCAAGGTAGATAGCACCATGTGCCCTGTCATGGCAGAACGCAGGCAAATTTCAGCAGTGTCGATGTCCCGTATCTCGCCCACCAAAAGCACATCGGGATCTTGGCGCACAATAGAGCGTAAAATCTTCGAAAAGGAAAGGTCTATCTCCTCATTGACTTGTATTTGGGTGATACCAGGTAATCGATATTCTACCGGATCTTCCACGCTGATCACCTTCAAAACTTCGGTATTTAATTCCAGTAACGCAGCAGATAAAGTGGTTGTTTTACCAGAACCCGTAGGGCCAGTAACCAAAACTAGACCCGACCGGCTTTGCAGTACTTCGCGGAAGCGCTTAACTATTAAATCTGGCATCCCAAGGTCATCAAGCCTGCGGATACTCATGTCCTGACTGAGAAGGCGCATTACAACTGACTCACCAAAAATGCTAGGCAAGGTAGACACCCGCACATCTATGACTTTGCCAAAGACTTCCACGCTAAAACTGCCATCCTGCGGTATGCGGGTTTCAGTAATATCAAGCCCAGCCAACAGTTTAACGCGCCGGCCCAGTGCTGCGCCGCTACTTACGTTAACCACTAACTGGGCTTGCAGCATGCCGTCTACTCGTACGCGAACTTGTAAGTTATTTTTCTGTGGCTCTAAGTGTATGTCCGAGGCCCCTATCCCTATGGCTTGTTCAAACAGCGATAGCAACAAGCGCGCTACAGGCGCACCTGCTAAGTGAGTATCAACGAGGAAGTCGCTAGAGACAATCTCGCTGCCTAAGTCCATTTCTAGAGCCCTGGTCTGTTCCATATGATCAGGGATGACGTATTCGGTTATCTCATACGCCTGCTCAAGCGCTAGTCTTAATTGGTCTTCGGGTGCTTCAGCAATGGTAATTGGGCGTTCGAGCAAGCGTGATAGTTCATTTATGGCCAACAAATCTAGTGGGTTGTGCATAACTACCAGTAAACTATTGTCCTTATCATCCAGTACCAGAGCCAGAAAATTTTGTGCAGCCGTTTCTGGTAAAAGCTGTACCAGATCGTCTCGAAAGGGGAAATCTGTAAGATTCATAAACGGCACATGTAACTTGCGAGCCACAATACTGGCCAGTAAGTCATCAGTGATGAGGTCAGCCTCAACCAGCAGCTTTTCTAACTTTTGACCCGTTTGTTGTTGCCGTTTTAGGGTTTGCTGAAGCTGCTCTTGTGAGATACAATTTTGCTGCACCAGCACGTCGCCAAGCAGCCTATCATTAACTTGAGGCTGTATCTGCGCGCTTGGAGTTGCTGTTGCCATATCTATGAGCCCCGCCTTAGAACTAAAAAGTTATCGGAAAGTGGATAAAGAGGCACAACGACCAGCCTCATCATCCACTGTGAGGGAGTTGGGTAAGTTAATGCCACTGCCATGCCCACCAAACACCCACATCACTTCTCACGGCTGGTTGGATTGAGGTCTTCATCCGTGCCATTAATGCGGATAACCCGTGAAGCTTCCATATCATCCAATGCTGCACGCGCAAGTTGGGTTTGCTTTTCCCAGTCCTGCGCGGTGCGAATAATGGTGGGCTTGATCAAAACCACCAGCTCTTTTTTTCGCCCTACTTTGACGCGGTTTCCAAATAAGTAGGAGAAAAGTGGGATGTCCGACATACCTGGAAAGCCTGATGCTTTGCGGTTGGATTTGACCTGCATCAATCCGCCAATAGCGACGATGTTGCCATCTTGGATGCGCACCATAGTGTCAAACTCATTAACTGAGCTGGACGCCAGTGGCAGCCGATAATAACCCACTGAACCAAGATCAACTTGCTTAAGCTTCTCGGTGACCGACGTGACTGACGGCCGCACATGCAGAGTGATATTGTTGGCACTATCCACCTGCGGTGTCACATCTAGCGAAATGCCTGAGAAAAAGGGTGTGAGCGAGAGTGAAGGCAGAGAACTATTGGTCGTGCCATCCTCGTTAGTTGTGGCGCCTCCTCCGGCAACATTAGTTACGAAAAACTCATCTGTGCCCACCTTGAGCAAGGCCTTCTGGTTATTTAAAGTTGCGATACGAGGGCTACTCAGGGTTTGCACGTCGCCACGTGTTTGCAGAAACCCCAGCACGGCCTGGAAGCCATGGCCCGCCAATGCCAGACCGTAGAGCCCCGTACTACCAGGTGGAAGTTCGACACCACTCTCCAGCAAAGATGCGCCACCTGCATTGAAACTGGGGAGGCCTGCCTGCGTACTCCCCACTAAGACGTTGCTGGTGGGGTTACCACCCACCAAACCTACCGCTCCAGATATGCCCAGCCCGGTTGCCATCTGTGACCAGTCAATACCGCTCTGAAAACCATCATATAGCTCTACTTCGACAATTTTCACTTCTAACATCACTTGCCGCTCTACAGAGATCTGCGCGGCGGTGAGTAATTTTTCGACTTGGAGCAACTCATCAGGCATAGCCCGCACCACCATGATGCCGCTCTGCGGGCTAGTGCTCACGTTGCGCCCACCCCCATCGCCTACCATAGCACGCACGGCGGTGGTCATCTCGTCCCATAGATTAGACTGCGATGTGGTGTTTACTAAGCTGTTTTCGGCCCCACCATCTGAACTTTTTAGCCCCCCAGATGCGACCAATAAACTACTAGAGCCATTACGCTGGGAGTGAGGGTAGTTGAGGGTAAAAATACGGGTTTGCAACGTGGGTGCGTAAACAGTGATACGTCTGCCTTCCATCGTGAAGTAATAGCCATACACATCGCGGATAGCCTCTAGGGCCTCCAACACAGTCACACCACGCAGCGTCATCGATACATTGCCGGCCACATCAGGATGCAACAACATGTTGTAGTGAGTATCCGTCACAATAGCCAAAAACACCTCGCGAGCTGGGCCATTTTTTACCAGTAGATCAAGTTTTGGCTCTGGCGGCAGCTGCACCACAGGAGGTAAAAGTTCTGCCAACTCGTAGAAGGGCGAAGTGACTGGCTTGGTTGCCATTGCAGGTTGCAAAGAGGCTCGAATCGCCTCACCCGCATCAGGTGTGCGCAGTGGCCGATCAGCTGCACACCCAGCCAGTAAACCTAAGCTCACCACCATATAAAGAATTGATGTTACGAGAGAACGCGCTAGAGCAACTGGCCCTTTTGCTGTGATGTTGTTCATTTTAGGGCCTTTTCGAGTCATTGTAATACCCATCATAGATCAACATTGACGCAAGGAGTCGTCGTTGATGATGGCGTGGCAGAACTGTCGCCACAGTAAGTATCTGCTGTGGACAGTTCCACTGTGCGCCGCTGTATGCTGGGAAACAGAGGCACTTTGCGCAACATGCCACCTTCGCTCAACCAGATTTCGGTTTCAGTAATACGGACAATCAGCACAGGGCCAACTGTATCCCCCTGCGCATACAACAAGGTGTCAATCACTATATGTGGCTGGCCCTTACGAACGATGATAGTCATAGCACCAGACTCTATGCCTATTGGGGTTTTAACCTGCTCAGAACTAGTAAGTGGCCTCTCTAAAGAGGTCGGCGGCAAAGTAGGGTCGCGTTGGCTGTGAGCAGTAACTGAACTGGTAGACAATAATAATGACAGGGCCATGAACCAGACCAGCGCCAGCTTGGGGGGCATGCTTGGTATGTAACTAGTCATTTTGCATACTCCCCAACCACAAACAACTGCAGTGTCAACTCTGTGGGCGGTTTCTCACTTATAAGTTTCATGCTGCCCCAACGTACATGCGGTAGGGCCTCCTCGAGTGTCTGCACATACTGCGTTAACTCGGAGTAAGGTCCAGACACTGTCAACTCCACATTTTGCTGTGTTAACCCTCTAGACAGTTCAGCCAGCGTTTGAGTAGTTTCATCCGCGGTCATTTTGGGAGTAACCATGGATGTGCGCAGCAATTTCAACCCTTCATGCTGACGTAATAAATGAACCAGCACCTGCGCCAGTGGCAGTGGTGCCTCATCCACCACCGACGATACGCCAGAGATAGTGCGGTTCACCATATCCAGACTAAGTTTGACCGCGGCAATTTCATCACGCAGAATTTTCTGCATGTCTACTGGTGAGGCGGCAGACTCGAACTCAGCACGCGTAAGCTGTAATTCAGTACTTTGCTTATCAAAACGTTGTTGCAGTGTGTTGTGCGCTGCCTGTGCTGGCGACACCCAGAGTAACTCAACTAAGAACACACAGATGATAATAATGGATAAAAATAAAAGAACTCGCTCACGCAGGCTTAATGCATTAAGGCGAACAAATACAAGTTTACGTCCAGTTACCCATCTACGTTTCATAATTTGGCCTGCACTGTGGCTGAAGGCTGGGTCATAAGGCTACGCACACTGAATGACCACGTTGGGCGTGGCTTACCACCTACTGCTTTTAGTATTGACGCGCTGGCGTTGTCAACATTAACGGTGGAAAAACTTTGTACTTCAAGAAGAGGGCTCGCGGCAAGTATGGCAACCCACTTGCTCAGAGCTGCAGGCTCAAGCGTAAAACCGGTGAGTGTAAATTGGGTTTCATCAGACGTCACCTTCGTCACCCACACTTGTGCAGGAATACTCTGGGCAACTAACTGTAGCCGGGCCGAATGCCCCCAACCCGGACGAAGCAGGCCACGTTGCAACTCTTGTGCTAATGTTTCGCGTTGCAGCAACTCGGTGCGGCTATCCTGAAGCTCTTGGTCCAAGACAAAATTGGGCTGGCCACTTGCTTTGTTTTGAGCTAAAGCTGCTTGTAAGCTTTCAAACTCAATCGATTGTGTTGCCAGAGACTTTGTTAAATCTTCGCTAGCAACATTTAAACGCCACACCCAATAAGTAGTCACGCAGCCACCCAGCACTGCGAGAACAACCAGAGTTTGCAACATAGTTTTAACTGAAGAGTAATTAATATGTGATAACTTAATATCCGCTAAAAGATTGATTTTCTGCGCTGGGTCAGTTGATGACGTCTGGATCAGAGTCCCTAATAAAGGCATACACAGGGCCTTGTCACTCTCCACGCCACCGCTGAACCCTGTAAACAGACCACTAACATCCATCGGCAAAACTGTCTCTCCAGCCTGCACCCTGAACCAGGTTGACACATCGTCACTGCGCTCTCCAGCGTATATACGCAAGCTATCAAGGGCTATAGCTATGTTGGCCCACGAACGCCGCCAGAGATCTAGTGAGCGCTGCACGTCTACCAGAAAGCCCTGCACCTCGTCGTCATCTATGTTGGCACCAGCAAACCCAACAATCCCATCGCTGTCATGGGCCTCAGGCAGGGCAAAAAATCTTTTCGGCAGTTCAAACTGTTGCGTATAAAATAGCTCATCATTGGCACAGACGGTTAATACTGGTGGTTGCCCATCCATCATCAGCAAGGTGGCATTGGCACGGCCTGCTTGGCCATCCTGCCTTGCTAGAGCACTCTGGAGATTACGCTGAGCGGTTTCCTGGATGTCAATTACGGCTACATTCCAACGCATGGCGTCACTTAGGGTCATAATTCCATGCAACACCTCGTTGGCAGCAGCCACCACAAAGAGCTGTCCTGCCCCCTTTTGATCTTCACCATCACCCACTCGCATAATGCCTAACGTGACCGAGTCTACATTAGTCTTCAGTCGGTCCTTGATCAGATAACGGGCAGCCAAATACAATTCTTCGGGCGGCACCACTGGTGCATCGATCTGTACAAGTTGGTATTGCTCTGGTCGCAACATGACTTGCACCTTAAGGCCAGCCAGCCCCAACCCCAGAGTATTCAGCCGGCTAACGAAGTGTTTAGTGCTGCGGACACCTTGGTGCTCCACGCCAAACTTGAGCACCGTATAGGTCCCATTGGCAAGCGGCTGTGCATGGACATAAGCCAGCGCACTGCCAACCCAAGACACCACCAAATGCGTGTTTGAGTCTTGACGCTTCCAAGGCCAACGGATAATCAAAGGACCCTCATCAACAGAGGTAAGGATGAGAGAGCTGGGCATTTAATGATCGAAAAAACTAAGTTCATGACCACTGACCACTTATTGTTATTATAAGATCACAGTAAACTAATTTATATGCAACTACCATAGCTAACCACCTCGATTTCAATAGTTTTCACGCCCATAGATGATGGGGGTACAACGGGTACGCGGACGCAAAAGTGGGCACCCCACCGCACCTGCCAATGCACCCAATGTGGGCGTTTGTATCGTTGCAGTTCCATAACATGCCCCCGCGCCCAACGTCCCTGTCACAGCTTTCAGATGTCCATTGACATATGCATTCGCACCTAGGGTAGCCGTCACTGCTGTCAGATCTCGGTTCACATAGGCACCCGCACCTAACGTCACCGTTGTTGCTTCCAGATTTCGATGCACGTAGGTGCCCGCACCCAGCGCCGCTGTGAGGGTCTTAACGTTCTTACACACGTACCCACCAGCACCTAGCGCAAACGTCGTTCCCGCAAACACATTTTGACCCACATACGAACGTGCACCCAGTGCCACCGTTGTTCCCGCCCACAAATTTCGACCCACGTACGAACCCGCACCTAGCGCCACTGTGGTTAACGCTGTCACATTTCGAGTTACGTATGCGTCCACAGCAAGCGCCACAGTAGATGCTGAATATAGATCACCATGCAACCCACTACCTGCACCAAGTGCGGCCGTAAAGACTTTCATTTCACCATCACCAAGCATGGTGACGATGTAGTCGACGCCAATGGCGATAGTGTCAACGTCAGTGGTAGCGTCATCCTCACAGACGTATGTTTTCTCTTTTATATTACTTATTTCACACCCATTAACCACCGCACCACTAAAGGCAATGGCTACTGCATTCGCTGTTGTGGCTGCCATCAGTGCGCAGCAGGCGGCGCCTAGAACCACCCATTTTAAGACCTTGTAGCCTTTGCAAGCCTGTTTCATTTTTCGATACTCGCTGACACGCTGCGTTCAATAAAACCAACATTGCCAGGCATTGCTGGATTATTATTAGCAACCGAGGTGATTGAAAATATTTTTATATTTTTTACACCTTCGGTATAAACCGATTTCTTGCAGGTAACCTCCACGGTGAAGCCTCCATCAAAACCAGTCAACTCTTCGGTGAAAACTCCATCAAAACCAGTCGATTCGTCGGGAAGATCTGCACATTCCACTGTTCCAGCGGGCTGGCGAATAACGTAGCCCATACCCCACTCCAAACCAGCACGGGCAGCCCAATACGCTTGCGAGCCCTTGATGTCCTGCGCCGAGGCTAATTGCTGCGTATTAGAAAATGTGAGCATAAAGCTACCCATAGCCGCCATAACCACTAATAGAAAAAGGGCAACAATAGAAGCAAAACCTCGCTCTTTTGAATTAATACGCTTCATGGCCAGTTGTTCTGATAGACTTGATGATAAAGGCTGATACTTTCGCCACTATTGGTAAAGGTAATGGTTAATTGCACCGGCTCATTGCGCTGCAAATCAGAGACGTCATGAACAAAATTGCACGAGGCCGAGTCCACATTACTGGCCAGTATGGGGCCGTCCACTGGACAGGTGGCATCCGCATCGGCGAACGTTCTGATCGTACGCCGTAAATTGCCATCATCATCACACACATAGGCAACGATATTTTCAGCTGCTGGAACCACATAGAAGCGCTTACCGCCCGAGGCTATGGGAAACTGCTTTGAGACTATGGTAATGGTTGTCTCTTTGCCATCCCCATCATCCACAGCCGTTACTAGCGAGGTGTTGTCGCCTGTGTAGGCGTTTGCGCCAGAGACGCCAAGGTTGTAAACCGCAACCATGTCACCGACCTCGATTTGTTGGCCAGCTGGGAGATTATCATTGAGGCCCAGCATGTTGAAGCTGGAATCTGAGGCTACAAAATCAAGGATATTGCCAGTTGAAAGGGCATCAACTGCGGCGCGGTAGCGCCCAGCTGTTTTGGTAGGAATAAACTCAAGGCACTGAGGGTTAGGGATGCGTGCACTGTTAGGCAGGGCCTTGCGAATGTCCCGCGCCATGCGCCGCATCGCTGTGTCGGCTGTGTCGGACAAGGCGGCCCGCCGGGCGCTGTCTACGTAGGCATCAACCGGGGCTTTTATGAACACCGAAGCGACAACAGCAATTACGCCCAAGATGGCGACAACCATGATTAATTCGATAAGGGTGGCACCGCACTGATTACGTTGAGTAGCCATGGTTAGTAGTCTGCCCGATAGCCAGACAAGGATATCGTGTGGCCTCTGCCAGTGACAGTCACCGTGATTTTTTTGACTGGCACTGGCAAGCTGCTGACACGGCTCCAAATGTACGGTTGAGCATCAATTGTCACCAAGTAACCACTTAAATTATCAGGCCAATCTGTGAAGATTGATTCAGTTGTGCCGTGGTAGTCATCAACATCGTCCATGTTGGCGCGCAACGTATCTTTCACATGCTCAGCTTTAGGGTCCAAGTCTGGGTCCAAGTCCAACAGATCCGTATCGGCATAGTCCTTTTGTACAACTTCCTCTAGGATCGACTCTGCCAGCACCATCGCTTGTTTGCGGGCCATGGGCTCATTGCTGAATTGAACCGTAGTGTTCATGACTGACAGAATGCCAGCCAGCCCAGCGCTCACCACCACAATAAAGAATATAAGTTCAATAAGGGTGAAGCCGCGCTCGGCTGCACTAGTCATGGGTATAGCCAGTGACGGGTTCAACCGTGATCATCTTAGCCGCATTGCCCACCTGGATAGTTTGGATGCCCACCAAGGCTCCCAACGCATCAACAGGTTGCCCCAAGCCGTCATAATTGAAATTTGACGGTGCGGCGCTGAATGCCACACCAGACTTGGCAGTAATAGTTGCACCTGGGGTACTGCCCCCTTTGGGGCCCTGCAAGTCAGTGTCGCAGGTCGGCGTGGCTGCCGTGGCGCCAATGGTCAGTGCTAAACTACCGGTACCCGAAAACTTCACGCACACCGTGCGCCTTTGCGCAATGGCCGCCTTCTGCCCAAAGCGCAAGAGCGCTAGAGTTTCATCGTGAAACCCTCGCGCATAGAAAGCACTCCCAGAGACGTTGCTGGCAGTGGGCATGATAACCACAGATAAAACCCCCACTATAGCAATCACTGCGATCAGCTCAATCAGGGTGAAGCCACTCTGATAAAGTTTTTGGTGGTGTGACCAAGCTATCATGTTATACAACGAAAGTTAGCTGTCATAGTTATTAAGTACTCATTTGACCTATCCAGCCGTTTGTTAACGTTATATCTACAAAGAAAATTTTCACTATCTAAGAGATAACGAGAAGTTAAGGCGAAATTACCCTAACACTGGCTAAAGAGCACGGCCAATCGTGGGGCGAAGCGGTACTCAATAAGAAATTTGACGCCCCTGTAGCCCGTGCAGCCCAAACACTCAGCAACTTAATTTATACCAATAGTGTCAAAGGCCATAATAATAACTGGTGCAGAATCGGTACTGATATTGCATTTCACCAAAGTGTCTAGTGCTACTGACAGAGCGCTAACAGACGCATAAGGAGTATTTGTGTAACTGTCTGCAGCTCAATTAATGTAAAACCACTTTGATTCTTTTTCAAACCTTTCCTCGCCAGTCCTGTCCATTTTTGTTTTATTCAACATTATCAGAATCAGTAGACAAATAGTCTCAGCTTGAGGCCTTTGCACATAAGTTTATAAGCTTATGTATGGCGATCTTATTACGGCGTCGACATCTTAGCATAACGTTTTTTTTAATCCTTACACGAAATGTAAGTATCGGCAAATGGCTCAACTGAGCTACTAAAATACTATGAAGCTCAGTAAGGCGTTAATAACGCTCATTGCGAATAATCATAGCACTAGATAGCTGGTAACCCGTATTACGAACGTTTTTGATGGTCAAATATTCCTGCTCAATAGGTGCAAGCTTGTGCCGCAAACGGCTGACGAAGGTTTCTAAGGTGTTTTTCCTAGAGCTTTCTAAGTCTAGACCCAGATGTTCCATAAGCTCGTAATACTCTGCCGCATCTGGGTAACGCAAAGCCAAAAACATTAACATTTTCACTTCACTTTCTACCAATTTCACCGATACATCTTGGTGGCTTAAAGTTTGAGACACTACTGTTAAACAAAGACCTTTAGGTTCATTACGGGCCCCATCAAATAGGTCACCAAACACCCCCCTCAAGCATGCAACCAGCGCTTCAGGCTTAAAGGGTTTAGCCAAATACAGCATGGCTCCAGCGTTGTAACCTGCAAGAATATCGTTCTGTTTGCTCAATACACTCATCATAATTACCCGCAAATTGGGCATTACTCTTAAATAGCGCTGAGCGATACTATAACCAGACTCCCCTGGCAACTGAATGTCCAGTAACAACAAATCTGGCACTGGCGAGTGTGAACATTCGTCCATTTCGAATGCTTCGCAAAACAAACGACATTGGTACCCTTCTTGCTGTAACCGATGCAGAATCACTTCACCTAAACTAGGGTCATCTTCACAAATATACACCAATGGCCTTGTCATTTTTTAATCCCCACAGTGGCAACAAAAACACTACCTTTCAACTGAAAATCAAGCGAATAGTTATTCGCAACACATAGATTTTTAACAATCCACAAACCCAGTCCAGTACCACGAATTCCCGCTGCATTAGGCGCCCTATAATATTTATCGGTAAGTGCCGACAAGCTAAGTGGGTTTAAATTTTCGCTATTATTTTTAAACCGCAAGTAAATACCCCCCCCCTGAACAATAACGCTCACTTGAATACGCCCATCCTTGGCATATTTCCTAGCGTTGCCAAGCAAGTCGTTCACAATCAACTCTAGAGCCAACTTATTACCTACAAAACTAATGTCACCACGACTCATTAGGTTAAACCGACTATCATCAACTTTGCCGTTTTGTGGTTTTTGCCATTGATGATGTATCAGTTCTAGTAAATATACGTTCTCCTGGCTTATATAATGATCACTTAAATTACCCATTAGCTCTACTTTATCAACCACATGCTGAATATGAGCCAGTTGTTTGTGAATACTACTCTCTTTTGGCGCACCCGAAACACAAAAGTGCAATGTAGTAAGTGGAGTCTTTATTTCATGGGATAACATTGATAACAGGGCTGATTGCTCGGCAAGGTCTTTATTAAGTTGGTCGTTAGATATAGCCAAGCGAACAGATGCTTTAGTTATGTTTAATGTACGACGATGCGAAATAGTGGTGCGCAATTGCAAGATGATAGCCAAAACTATAAGAGACACTAGTGTATATAAAGAGAAATTCACTAGGGGGTATTGCCCAAAACCTAGCTGAGATAGCGAGCCTATGGCGACTAACAACATCAAAAGGCTGTAGAAAATACGAATCTTCTTAAAGATAAAACCCTGGATCTTGTCCTTTGGACTTGTACGTGGAATAAAACTAATCAAGCCAACAGCTAGCAATGCCGTGGTTATGTTGCTACTGATAATGCCGATGTTTTGATCGACGAAAAAATAAATAGCAAGGTTAACAAAGGTGATCAACACAACTGTGCCGATTACGGAATCCAGCCACCTCGCAGCAACCATATCCCTAAGTACCAACCAATGAAAAACAGCCCCCGTAATTAGCAAATAAATCGACAACGCACCTAACGCAACGCCATTGATCTGATTAAAGTCCGGCCAAAAACTGGGCACCAAATTACTCAGTGCCACCAACGTGGCAAAACAGATAAGCTGGTGCGCAGCGAAGGCAAAAAATAAAGGTTGTTTTAACCAAAATCCAGCAATAAACGACGCAATAACTGCACCCATTATGATAAATAAAACCATACTTATCATAATTAAACTGAATGCACTTTCCTTTACCAGTATATCCCTAGAAAGAAAGTTTAGTGATACCGCCACATTTTGTGTAGACCGTATTTTTATACGAGCTGAAGCAGCATCGCTAGGTATTTCCACTAGAAATCGGCCTACGTAATAATGATAGGCTGCAAGTTGGTGAGGCTCTTTATCACCCATAATGTCTCTATTGAGGGTGTCGCCATACTGGTCAAAAAACTCAAATTCTACAGTGTCTAAATAGGCTGGGGCGACAGTAACATACTGAGCACTAGAAAATTCAGCAATAACTAACTTGAAGTCCACCTGGTTCGTGGTCATGCCGGCATCCACATGCTCCCCTTGGCGCCACAGCATTGAATCATCGGGCACACTAGCGCCAGCATCATGTACCACCCAGTATGATTCAACACCGCTCTCTGCCGGTTGTTGGCTCAGCATGTAGCTATTGCTCACAACTACGAGGAGAGACAATGCAGCGATTGTCGCCAATACATACTTAAAAGTGGGATGAAAACGCTTATAATCCAATAACTCCGCCTCCTCAATTCCTAGACAGATAAACCTTGTGGGTAATTTTATACGCAGCCCTTACAACCTTTACTAGCTGTAACCACACCACCCATAGACCCTACCACATTCAGGCTAACCGTGAACAAGACCTTTACACACAGGTCTTTCGTTAAGTGCTCTGCTGTTGGTTTTATTTATTCCTTACGAACCACTCATTAACAGCCTTAATGCTTAATTACAGAGCCTAAACCTTGAACAGCTAGTGGCGAGAATGGAGTATCTTTCTAGTGGTCCAGCAAATTTGACCACGAAATTACATGCAAGGTTAAATTCATCAACATTCCTGCTGAAAAATCAACCGAACACCACCACTTATACCTCGTAACTTTGCCTCCTCGGCATATTTTTTTGCTGACAAAAATATATCCAAAAAAAACTACTGACTATCTGACAAATAGGGAGCAGTTTTTAAATAGACTTACCGTAGCGTCAGCTACAGAGGGCGGCCAGTACCGGTGCTAAGCAGTACTCAATCAAACATATGACATTCCACCAGCCCCTCCAGCCCATAAAATCAATAAATTAATCTATACCAATAGCACTAAAGGTTATAGTAATCTTCGGTGTACTAATGGTACTGATATCACAGTCCACCGCAGTATCTACTATTGCTGACGGATCACCGTTCTCAGTAATGGTATAACCGTCTGCAGTTAATTTAGCTGTGCCGCCATGCATCGCATCACCAACTGATACACAGGTTGTGATGGGGAAGCCGTTGTCGTTATCTGCACCGCGTATCAGGTAGTTATGGGTACTTGCACTAGTTAGCGCGGTAGCCACTCCTGTCAGTGCCGCAGTTCGGGCATCCGTTGTCGTACCTAGCATCTTGGGCATAGCGACGATGGCTAGTACACCCACTACTGCAACCACCACTACTAGCTCTATTAATGTAAAACCACTTTGTTTCTTGTCAACACCTTTCATAACTTTCTCCACTGACTTTTAGCTTTATAAGGCTATTATTAAAATGACAAACCGAGATCAGACTCATTATTACTGCGTAATACAACCTAAATGAAAAACTGCTATTTAGGCGAAATTAACGGGCTTTCTCCAATTGAGATATTTACACAAGTATTCAGTAAACCACGCGCGACTAGACTGTTATAGCAAGGGTAGCAGAGTGTTTTTTTGATTCCTTACAGAGCGTGTAAGTATTGGAGAATAGATGAAGTAGGCTACTAAAATACTATGACGCTATAAGGCTACAAGACTTAGAAAAAGGTTACGCCCCCATCACAGACACAGTCATTGAGTGTTGTATTGACTGACAAAAACAGCGAGTTGTTACCCCTTAATCCACAAAAAAACTGCTCTCTACCTGACAGATAGAGAGCAGTTTAGATATACTTGCCGTAGCGTCAGCTACAGAGGGCGGCCGGTAGTGGGGCGAAGCAGTATTCAGTCAGAAATCTGACATTCCACCAGCCCCTGCAACCCCTGCAACCCAAACACTCAGCAACTTATTTTATACCAATAATACTAAATTATGCCAATAGCAGTAAAGGGCAAATGACGCTTCGGCGTAGTAGTGGTACTGACTGTACATTCCGTCTTAACTTCGGCAACAGTTGCGGTGGTGGCACCTGCAAAAATTTCAATCGTAGCCAGAACACCAGCAGAAGCAGCAACGGCATCAGCGCTGGCGGCTGGAAATTCATAACCGTCTGGAAGTCCATCTTCCAACGCATCTGCCACGTCCTCGCAAAATTTTATGGAATCGCCCGCGTTTTGATCTGCACCACGTGTCGCGTAGTTACGAGTACTTGCAGCAGTTAGCGCACCAGCTACTCCTGTCAGTGCGGCATCTCGGGCATCATTCGCCACACCTACGATCTTTGGCGTTGCAACGACGGCTAATACACCCACTACTGCAACCACTACTACTAGCTCTACTAATGTAAAACCACTTTGCTTCTTGTTAAAACTTTTCATAACTTACTCCACTGTATTTTAGCTTTATGCTGCTATTATTAAAATGACAGACCCAGCTCAGACTCATTATTACTGTGCAATACAACCTAAATGGAAAACTGCTCTTTAGGCATAATAAACACATCTCCTATACTCGAGCCCTCTTCACAAAGGTTTATTAACCTATGTGAAGCTAGTCCATTGCAGCAACGGTACCATGGTGTTTTTTTGATTCCTTACAGAGGGTGTAAGATTTAAAAATAGATGAACTGTGCTACTAAAATGCTATGAGGCTTAGCAACGGGCCTTTTATGCAAAGGCCTTGTAGGCGTCAACACATAGCCACTAGGCACATTTTCACTGTTATAAAAAACCCATGTACAAACAGGAATACCAAAATTTTTGGTAGATTCCATGAGATGAGCCAGAGAGTATAAAAGGGGTATAACCCAAAGCTCTTGGGTGGGCTGGTTTTAGAGTTAATAAAGGACACTAAAGAATACTAAGAGGGTGCTACAGAAGAGATTTTGGGCGCAACAGTATGATTTGAACCTACGACCCCCCGGCCCAGAGTGAAATGTTTTTTTTGAATTTTAAATAAAGCGTTCGAAAAGTACAGGCAACGTGAGGCATTAAATAACGGTAACAACAAGCTCACCCAAGCCTTCAACTGACCCAACCATAACATCCCCTTTTTTAATGGCACCAACACCTGCTGGAGTTCCAGACATAATTAAGTCCCCCGCCGCTAACTCATAGTATTGAGAAAGGTAATTAATGATCTCTGCTGTTTTCCAGATCATTTGATTTAAATCACCTTTCTGTTTTAGCTCACCATTTACTTTTAAATCTATGACACCTTTACAAAGGTGCCCAAGTTCTGAGGCAGGAGTAATAGGGCCCATTGGCGCTGATTTTTCAAATGCTTTTGCAATTTCCCAAGGCCGTCCCATTTCCTTCATTTTACCTTGTAGGTCTCTACGAGTCATATCCAGACCCAATGCATACCCATAAACATGATCAGTGGCGTTATCTAAATTAATGTTCTTACCACCCTTACCGATGGCGATTACAAGTTCAATTTCATAATGCACATCACGACTTTTTTCTGGATAGGTAAATGTTCCAGAAAAATCTAAATTATCTGGGTTTTTTTGAAAGAAAAATGGTGGTTCTCGATCTGGATTGTAGCCCATTTCGATTGCATGATCCGCATAGTTGCGGCCAATACAATAAATGCGCCTTACGGGAAACACAGAGCTATTGTTAGCTACTGGGGCAACTGTTTGCAGTGGGCCCTCTACTACGTAATCCGTCATAAAATTCCTTACCCAAAATTAATTATTTAAAGTTAGTGTGCGTAAATTAAAGTTTGCAAGCAACACTCCGCCCAGTTGTCGCTTTACCAATACCGTTTGGTTTAGCTGGTTGCAGTCTTATTGTATGGAAGGGACACTTATCCTGCCAGAGAGCGATTATGTAAAGTCAAGTTTACGCAGATTTGTTCAATTAAACTCATAAAAAGTCGAGTTGGGGTGCCAGCTCTTTTGTGAGAGGATATGAAGATCCATGTGCTAAACACATCACTAAAGATGAGTAAAACCTAGCCTGGGAGCATCTAAGATCAACCTTACGCTAAAGTTTATTTTTCTTTGTCTATTCTTGGCCTACCTAGGAATAGCTTAGTCCAAGTTTCATTAAATCAGTTAACACTCAAAATACGACTCAATGAGGCTTCCACTAAGCTTATAAAATTGTGGTTCAAACACGCCATCAAGTCACACGTTATTAGCTTTCTCGTAAAACATTCCAGCGCAAACTGGGCTTTCAAAGTCAGTGTTGTGCTCTCCATAATAGCTCAAGTCAATTTAACTGAGTATGCAACGTCTGAAATTAAACTTTATTCTCACATTCGACATGGGACTTCCATCGAGTAGCATAAGCTTTCAATACATCTAGCATTGGTGTGTTTTCCTTTTGAGGTTGCCTATCGAACATTTGTGCAGGGTATCTTTGAAGCAACATTGCAGCGCCAATACTTGTGCCAGTTGCTGATGCCGAACTCAAGATACGCTCGCCTGTCACTGCTTCAAGCATTAGTCTGTAAAAGTAATTTCTCGCGAAGGGACCTTCGATCACGATACTTCCTTTAGCGCCAATATTTTGCAGACATTTTGCTGTCATTAATGCCAGATAAAATGAAAGGCATACTTCTCGAGTACCACTGGCGAATTCTGGCTCGCTTGGCTCCCAATTCATTTCACGCCCTTTATATGGGCCTGAGCTGGTCTCCACAGCTGGGAAAAGCATTATATTTTCTTCCAGAACAGCCTGCATATCACTTTCATCTGCACAAGGTTGAGCACCTCTTTGGATAAGTTCGAATTCTCTTCCTCCCATAAAGCGCGAAGATGGAACAGGATCACCAAATGCATTTACATTTATGAAATTTTCACCCTTAGAATCTAGCTGTGTTTTGGCACCGCCGATAGCCATCGCAATTACCCAAGTGCCAGTTGAAACTACGGAAAATGGTGCGCTTTTACTAATAATGTGAGGTAGAAGTGAGGCATTAGAGTCGTGGATCCCACAGACAACCTGCGTATTGGCTGGCAAACCGGTTCTTACCGCAATCTCTGGTAATATCGGGCCTAGCACATCATCAGGCCTGCGAACCTCTGCCATTTTGCTGCCAATACCTAAACGGTTTACCAAAGTAGAAAACTTCCCTGCAGTCGGATTCCAAAGATCAGTATGACAGCCAATAGAAGTTACATCTACCGCAGCTACGCCCGTCAGGCGGTGAGCCCAATACTGTGGGTAAGTAACGATCGATTTAACTCGCGAAAGCAGTTTTGAATCTTTTTTAAACTGCCAATGGAGCTGCGCCCCTATATTAAGGCCGCCAGCCAATCGTGGTGACCCCGTTTCAGAAAAAGGAGGACGCATTGCGTTATATTCATCGGCGTCCACATCCAGTTCATCATGCTCGTAATCAAGTATAGGGGCTGCCAATTGTCCCTGATAATCCAACAACACAACACAGGCGGCATGTGTTGTTATTGAAATTGCCTCTACACCAAAACGTTGATGAAAGTTCTTCAATCCTGATAGCAAGAATGTCCAATGCCCATCAACATCAAAATGAGGCCAAGGTGGGCCAGGCAAAACCTTATTTGGTCGTGTTATTACGCAAATCTCTGCCATCGTTTGCAAGTCCACCATTACCAGTTTGACATTGGTTTTCCCAATGTCGATTACAGCAACATTTTTCAATCCAGTCATGGCATATAAAACACTAGGTCAAGCGGGGCTGCAATTGGTTCATTGTCTAGGCCAGTCTCCATGATGTCTGCCATATAATTCCACCAGCGCTGCATTATAGGTTCCAGTGGTAGCTCATCCATCGTATGATTTGTTGCTCGAGTAAGGCAGGCAAATAGAGTCCCTGTTGGGCCATCCAAATGGATGGAGTAATCAGAAATTCCAGCATTTTTTAATAGCTCAAGTAATTCTGGCCAGATCGCATCATGGCGGCGCTGATACTCAGCTTCATACCCAAGCTTCAGTTGCATTTTAAAACTGAATTTTGCCATCACTACCTCCTATTTAGAAACATTTTCCAAAGCCGTGGCAAAGCAATCACTCCAATAAGTAACAGGCCTATAAAAATGGACATTACGATACCAGGTACATTTAGCAGACCAAAACCAAAAGTCACTAGACCCATGACAAAGGCAGCCAAGACCACCCCTAGGATAGTGCCTGAACCGCCTAATATATTAACACCCCCTAACACCACCATGGTGATGACTTCAAGCTCCATACCTGCCCCAATAGATGGTCTGGTAGACCCAAGACGAGAGGTTAAGCAAATGGCTGCCACGCCAGACATGAGGCCAGTGAGAAGAAATAGAATAAATTTAACCCTTTGAACACGAATACCAGAAAATAATGCCCCCGTAGGATTGTTGCCAATGGCGTAGATAGTTCGTCCAAAATTAGTTTTGTGCAACAAAATACCATAGATCAGTGCCAGCACAGCAAACAGCACTAATTCAAAACTAAATACCCAAAACACATAACCCTGCCCAAAGAATGCAAAATCAGGTGGATATCCGCGATAAGCTTGGTCTCCAAGCACTATATAGCTAATGCCTCTAAAAAGACTCATAGTGCCAATTGTTACTACTATTGAGGGAAGTCCAAGCACGGTCACCAAAACGGCATTAAAAGCACCACATAATAAGCCCACAGCTAAACCGATAAATACAAGCTCTGTGGTCCCCAAGCCAAGCTGTAAACCAGCGCCCATAGCCGTACTAGCAAGGGCTATAATCGAGGCCACAGAAAGGTCTATTTCGCCCGTAATGATCAGTAAAGCCATGGCAAAAGCAATCATCGCTTTTTCGGTGAAGTTAAAGGTAGCATCAGACAGCCCCCAAGCATCAAGAAAATAGGGCGACGCAAAGGAGTTCACAACAAAAATGCTCACCGCCACTGCAAATAAAAGCGTTTCCCAGTTTTTAAACACCTGCGAACGCGGAGAATGAAGCCGATCAGGCAAGGAGCGGGTTTTAAGGCTCATGAATTAGACCTCGCTGGCTTAAGAATAACCCGACCACTGCTCCTGTTAGACCTTGCATTAAAGGTCACAGCAATGACAATGGCAGCACCCGAAATAGCAAGTTGCCAAAAGGGTGAAATGTGCACCACTGGTAAGGCGTTTTTAACAACTCCTAAAAACAATGCACCTAACACTGCGCCCCCCACTGAGCCTAGACCACCGGCAATTGAAATACCACCAATAACACAGGCGGCCACTACCTCAAGTTCAAATCCGCCAGCAATATCAACATAGGCAACAGCATAGCGAGCCACCCACAGATATCCTACTAGACCAGCAAGGGCCCCAGAAATAACAAATGCAGCGCATTGTGTCTTGCCAACATTAATACCCGTATACACCGCTGCATGTGGGTTACCACCCACAGCAAAAAAGGCACGGCCTAGTGATGTTCGGGTAATCAATAGCAGAAACATCAGTGACACACCAATGGCTATCCAGCTCATCACAGGTAGACCCATAGTTTCAGCCCGGGGAAAGCCAGTAAAACTTGCACTCATTTCGTGGGCATTGACCCACTTGCCATCAGATATAAGAAAAATAATCCCTCGGAAAATAGTCATAGTTCCCAAGGTCACAACAATGGGTGGTATTTCCAGTTTCCAAACAAGTAACCCGTTCATGAGCCCCATGCCCGCCCCCAACAGAATGGAAATGGTGAGAATAATTGGTATGGGAAGACCCGGAGCAACCGAATTTAACATCGCCACAGCCATGCCTGTAAGAGCTAAGTTGCCAGCCACCGACAAGTCTATGCAACGGGTTACAATAACCACCATTTGACCTAGTGCCAGTATAATCAGTGGTGCTGTATCATTGAATACATTCACTAAGTTGCCAGCAGAAACAAATCCAGGAAAGCGGGAGGCAACCAGGGCTATGAGTAGCAGAATCACCCCTAATAGAAGAGTTTCTCGTGCAATTAAAAATCTTTTAATCATGGGTTAACCTCACCTATGCCTGCCGCATGTCGGATCAAAGCTTCAGGCGAAAGATCATCACCAGCAAGTTCTGCGACCATACGACCTTCACGCATAACAATCACCCGATCAGACATGCCCAAAACTTCTGGAATTTCAGAGCTCACCATAATGACTGATAAACCTTGTTCTGCTAGGTCTGACATGAACTCGTGCACAGCTGCCTTTGACCCAATATCGATGCCCTTAGTTGGTTCATCCAAAATAATAACTTTAGGCTGGGTTGCAAGCCACTTGGCAATAACTACTTTTTGCTGGTTGCCACCCGATAAATTTCCTACATCCTGATCCAACGAACTGGCGCGCAAATCTAAACGCTGGGTATATTCCCGTGCCAACTTAAACTCTTCAGCCAAACGAATGAAGCCTTTTTGGGATGTTTGGCTGAGAGAAGGTAAAGTGACATTTTGAAATATTGGCAGGCCAATCACGACACCTTGCTTGCCCCTATCCTCAGGGACATAAACAATGCCATGACCAACTGCGTCTGCTGGGGACCGAATTGTTGTTATTTCCCCGCCAATTTTAACTATCCCATCAGAGGGTTTGGTGATGCCAAACAAGGACTGCATAAGTTCTGATCGTCCAGCCCCTACAAGACCATAAAAGCCTAAAATTTCGCCCCTACCCAGAGTGAAATTAATGTCATCAAACTCAGTTGGGTGGCAATAGCTCTTAACTTCTAGCACGTCTTCACAAATTTTTTCTTGTCGCTGAGGGTATATCTTATTGACTGAGCGGCCCACCATTAACTGAACTAAGTCAGCCTCCGTGACACTCTCTATTTTTCCCTCATCAATAAACTGGCCATCTCTAAACACATTGAAGCGGTCAGCTATTTCAAATATTTCATCGAACTTATGAGAAATAAATAAAATAGCTTTCCCTTGGGATTTGAGTTGCTCAACCAATTCGTAAAGCTCTTGAATTTCCTTATAACTTAGGGCTGCTGTGGGCTCATCCATAATGACCACGCGGGCATCAATGGAGAGGGCACGAGCAATGGCAACCATATGTTTGCTGGCAATACCAAGGTCTCGCAGTCGGATGGATGGATCAATATCTGCACCGATGCCTTGTAATAGTTGTTGTGCTAATTTGCTTGTTTCTTGCGTGTCAATGAGCCCTAATTTAGTTCTAGGCGCATGACCAATAAAAATATTCTCAGCCACAGTCAAATCGTCAAATAAAACTGTTTCCTGGTGGATTGCAGTAATCCCTGCGGCAGAAGCATGGTGTGCTGTGGGGAAATTGATGGCTTGGCCATCAAGCAATATCTCGCCGTCATCCGGTTGATATATGCCAGTTAAAACCTTAACTATGGTGGATTTACCAGCCCCATTTTCACCAACCAGCGCAGTTACCTGACCGGGGTAGAGGTTTAGTGAAACCTTATCTAAAGCTTTTACACCTGGAAAAATTTTAACGATGCCACTCAGTTGCAAAATTGGCAGGGTCATTTCTTTGTCTGTCAATGTTTGTTGCTGGGGCATTATATTTTACCAGTTCTAACTTAAATGGAGCTTTGGTGGGCAAGCCCACCAAAGCTGTTCAAGGCACCGATCAAAAAATAGTTTTGAAGGCATCAATGTTAGAGGCATCGTAGACGAATGGATCCGCCATTGCACCTTCAGTTTTTTCATCCAATGTTAGCGAACCCATACGCCCCATTGATATTTTAGCACCAGGTGCCGCGACCGCATTACCTTTAGCAAGGTTGTATGCCAGCATTGTTGCCGAGTACCCTAGATCAATCGGATTCCAAATGGCAAACGATTTAGATGCTCCACTTGCAATGTGTCCAGCCATTTCAGAAGGTAAAGCAAGACCAGTTACATTAATCTGCCCAATTTTTCCAGCATCAGCTACAGCCTGAGCTGCAGCAACTATTCCGACCGTTGTAGGTGCGATAATCGCCTTAAGGTTAGGGTAAGTCTGCATTAGACCGTTGGCTTCCCTATAAGATTTATCAGCCAGATCATCACCGTAAACTGTGGCAACAACGTTAATACCCTGATAATTGCCAACTACCTTATTCATCTCGTCAATCCAGATATTTTGGTTAGTTGCCGTGCTTGATGCTGACAATACTGCAACATCACCACCCTCAGGTAAATGATCTGCCGCAAGTTTCACAATCATGTTACCGATTAGCGGATTAGAAGATGGGTTTAAATGCATTTGCCGGCCTTCTGCAGCAACACCTGAATCCCAGCTAATTACTGTGATGCCTCGGGCCATTGCTTTTTTAAGCGCAGGAACCAATGCATCAGTGTCATTAGCCGAAATTGCAATGGCATCAACACGTTGAGCAATTAGTGCATTAATTACCTCAATTTGTCCTTCTGCTGTAGTATCCGTTGGGCCTGTGTAAATAATCTCCACATCGCCCAGTTCACTTGCTGCCTCTTCAGCACCTTTTGCAGCAGCTTCAAAAAAACCTATACCTAGTGCTTTAACAACGACAGCTATGCGCATATCTGCGGCCTGGACTGCACCCGTCAATAAAGTCGCGGCTACTGCCAGTGCGGGCAGCATTTTTTTTATTAAATTCATGATTTACTCCCTAGAGTGTTATGGAGATTCCACTGGCCTTACGAGGCCAATCCCTCCTGTTGAGCCGCGCCAGATTTGGCGACGATTAATTTTACATCTGCGGCTTCCAGCATTGCTGCTGTTTTATCAGTGATACCATCATCGGTAATCACAGTATCCACTCGGCTAAGCGGGCAAAGAACCAAACTTGACCGTGCTTCAAATTTTGAACTATCAACTAAAAGAACTAATTCGTCAGATTGACCAATTAACTTTTCTTCAGCTTGAACAATTAGTGGGTCTCCCTCCATGACTCCAAGGGGCCCCAAACCTTTGGCGCCCATAAACATTCTTCGGGCATAAAAGTTGCGAGTAACATCATTTTCAAAAGGCGACAGAATAATGTTCTGCTCACGATAAATCGTACCGCCAGACAACATTATGGTGTTTTTAGAGTGGTTGAGCAGATGTTCTGCAATGGGAAATGAATTAGTAAACACCTGCATACGCCGCGATGCGAGCGGATGAACCATTTGGAATGTGGTAGTGCCACCATTAATGATAATGGGCTCACCATCGTCACACATCTCTACCGCGGCCCGCGCTATTGCACGCTTTTGCTCAATATTTATTAATTGGTTAACAGAAAATGGCCGTCCAGCAAGACCACCAAACTGGGGTGGGGTAATCGACTCAGCCCCTCCTCTTATGCGATTTAACTTTTTTTCTGCATCAAGCGCAACAATGTCCCGGCGTATAGTTGCCTCAGAGGCACCTGTGATAATACAGAGTTCGACAACCGTCACCACAGGTCGGTCTTGTACCGCTGACAAGATAATCCTTTGACGTTCTCTTTCGTGCATTAGTCGTACCTTGATTGTTTTTGTTTTTTTAGTCTTTCTTCATGGTGCATTCATAAATAATCATTGTCAATCATTTATTTTCATTAACCGCCATACGTGAGCCAATAGCACTTCATTATGATTGATAATGATTGACAATGGGGTGTCCTGTAGCCATTATAGGAAAGATTGGGCTGTCACAGACGTGACTATAAGTAGGAGAAAATTCATGACGAATACGCCGGAACACCACCACCTTGACGATCTTTGGGATATGTCCAAGGCGGCATCTATGTCAGAATCAGAACTACTTGTATATCGCTCCAACCTGTTAGGCTCAGATAAACGCATCACTAATTACGGTGGCGGCAATACATCGGCTAAGGTAATGGAAAAAGACTTGCTGGGTGACAATTTAGTGGAAGTGCTTTGGGTGAAAGGCTCAGGTGGTGATCTTGGGTCAATCAAAATGGATGGTTTCGCCACCCTTTACATGGACAAGCTTCGCAACTTGAAGGCACTTTACCGCGGCCTAGAGTTTGAAGATGAAATGGTTGCTTACCTGCCCCATTGCACCTTTAACCTAAACCCCCGAGCCGCTTCTATTGATACGCCCCTGCATGCTTACGTACCGGTGAGACATGTCGACCACATGCATCCAGATGCCATTATAGCGATTGCCGCGTCAAAGAACTCAAAAGAGCTCACACAGAAAATATTTGGCAGTGACATTGGTTGGTTGCCTTGGAAAAAGCCAGGTTACGAACTGGGCATGTGGTTAGAAAAATTTTGTTTAGACAACCCACATGCTAAGGGTGTCATTCTAGAGAGCCACGGCTTATTCACTTGGGCGAATGAGGCACACGAATGCTACAGCCTTACCATAGGGGTTGTTCAAAAAGCCATGAATTGGTTAGCCATGAACGCCGAGGGTGTGCCTGCTTTTGGTGGTGCTAAGCACCAAAGCCTTGACGCAACTTACAGATATGGAGTTGCAGCACAGCTGATGCCTGCCATCCGCGGCATGGTGTCTGGCAAGCAACATATGGTTGGCAACTTTAACGACAGCAATGCCGTTTTAGAATTCGTCAACAGTGCTAATATGGAAGAATTAGCCGCGCTAGGAACATCTTGTCCTGATCACTTTTTACGCACAAAAATTAGGCCGCTGGTTGTGGACTTTAACCCAGCTATGCCCGATGTAACTGCAACCTTGGCAAGCCTAGACGATGCGATTTCCCAATACAGAATCGGTTATAGCGCCTATTATGGGCGCTGTAAGCATGATGACAGCCCTGCTCTTCGAGACCCCAATGCTATTGTTTACTTAATTCCGGGTGTTGGTATGATCACCTTCGCATCATCCAAAGCAACGGCGCGAATTTCTGGTGAGTTTTATATTAACGCCATCAACGTGATGCGTGGCGCATCTTCGGTGTCGGAATATTGTGGCCTAGACGAGCAAGAAGCCTTTAACATTGAATACTGGTTACTAGAAGAGGCTAAACTGCAGCGCATGCCCAAGCCAAAAACGCTGGCTGGGCGAATTGCTTTAATTACTGGTGGTGCAGGTGGGATTGGTTTGGCCACAGCAGAACGTTACCTGCAAGAAGGCGCTTGTGTCATGCTCGCTGACATTGATGAAGCTGCCATTAAAGAAGCAGCAGAAAACCTCATTTCCCGCTACTCTGCAGACGTAGTTCGCACCGTTTTGATGAATGTTACTGATGAACAAGCCGTGGCTAATGCCTATACCCAAACTGCAGTAGAGTTTGGTGGGGTTGATATTTTAGTTTCCAATGCTGGCATTGCCAGTGCGGCAGCGGTGGAGGACACTTCGTTGGAATTGTGGAATAAAAACATGTCGATTCTTTCCACTGGCTACTTTTTGGTGAGTCGGGAGGCTTTTAAAATGATGATTGCTCAAGACATGGGGGGTGCCATCGTGTTTATCGCTTCTAAAAACGGCTTGGCTGCGTCGCCAGGGGCTTCAGCCTACTGCACAGCTAAAGCCAGCGAAATCCATCTGGCACGATGTTTGGCTCTTGAAGGCGCACCAAAAGGCATTCGGGTAAATGTGGTCAACCCAGATGCAGTTCTTAGAGGATCAAAAATTTGGTCTGGGGATTGGCTGAAACAACGTGCAAACATTTATGGTAAGGACGAAAAAGAGGGCTTGGAAGAACATTACCGAGAGCGCTCATTGTTGAAACGTTCTGTATTTCCTGAAGATATTGCTGAGGCAGCCTATTTTCTTGCCAGCGAACGCTCATCTAAGTCTACTGGTAACATTATTAATGTTGATGCGGGTAACGTGCAGGCATTTACCCGTTAAAAAAAAACCAAAAAAGCCACGCAGGGTTGCCAATTGTCGCCCCATAGCAAACTTATCTGGGAGCAAGTTCATGATAAAGCAAACGAGTATCGAACAATCTAACGAGTCTATCGAGCAGGAAATGCGCTCAAACTATCAAGCTCTTGGAGAGCATCTTGACCGCCGAAGCATCAACATAGACAAAATAAAAGCCAAGGTTTCAAAATACCAGGTGGCAGTTCCAAGTTGGGGCGTAGGTACAGGCGGCACACGCTTTGCACGTTTTCCTGGCCTTGGTGAACCCCGCCATATTTTTGACAAATTAGATGACTGTGGTGTGATTCAAAGTTTAACCCAAGCCACACCCTCTGTTTCCTTGCATATCCCCTGGGACAAAGCCAAAGCTTCAGATCTATTAGCAAAGGCACAAGAGAACAAGCTAACCTTTGACGCAATGAATTCGAACTGTTTCCAAGATCAAAAAGGCCAAGTGCATAGCTATAAATTTGGCTCATTGTCACACAGTAATGCTGCCACCCGTCAACAAGCCATCGATCATAACTTGGAATGTATCGAACTTGGACAGGCAATTGGTTCAAAAGCCCTGACAATTTGGGTGGGTGACGGCTCAAACTTCCCAGGTCAAACTAACTTTACCCGCCAATTTGAGCGCTACTTAGACAGCACCAAAGCAGTTTATGCTGGTCTGCCTGAGGATTGGAGATTATTTACCGAACACAAAATGTATGAGCCAGCCTTTTATTCTACTGTAGTTCAGGATTGGGGCACCAATTACATGATTGCAAAAGAATTAGGCGATCGTGCCTATTGTCTGGTCGATTTAGGCCACCACGCACCTAACGTAAACATCGAAATGATCGTTGCAAGACTCATTCAGTTTGGCAAATTAGGGGGCTTCCATTTTAACGACAGTAAATACGGGGATGATGATTTAGACACCGGATCCATTGACCCCTACCGCCTTTTCTTAGTTTTTAATGAGTTAGTTGATGCTGAAAATGTACCTGGTTTTGACCCTATGCACATGCTTGATCAAAGCCATAATGTCACCGATCCAATTGAAAGCCTCATGGTGTCTGCCATGGAAGTACAGCGGGCCTACGCTCAAGCCCTTTTAGTTGACCGAGTTGCCTTAGAAGGATTTCAAGACACCAATGACGCCCTAATGGCAACATCAACCCTAAAGGAAGCTTTCCGCACCGACGTTGAACCCATCCTAGCAATGGCCAGGTTTGAAAAGAATGGCGCCATCGATCCTGTATCTGCTTACCGTGCATCTGGGTATCGTGAAAAAGTATCGCATAATCGTCCGGCAGTCTCGGGCGCAGGTGGCGGAATCATTTGACCCCAAGATCAACAGATATTTACCTGTGCCGCATTCTTTATCATTATATTATCCGCTTAGCCTGCCTATGTGGTTTCACTTTAAACTGAGCATTTTTATGCGCCAGCAGAAGCCCTGGCAAAGCAATTGTAAACTAAACAAATACTCATATGACTATATGCCTAATAGTCTAATTGAGATTGCGACAGCAGCGGTTTGTTTATCAAATTTTTTGAAACATAAGCCATGCCGGTTCATCGATGAATAAAAAGCACTGAAAAATGAATGAAATACAAACTATGTAAATAAAGATATATAGTTTTAAGAAAATTAAACGCCAGTAAAAGAAATGTTTCATTAATCAGCACACATAAACGTGATCCAAAATAAAAGCATTAAACATGATAGTGCTTATATTAAAATTAAGATCACAAAAGAATCGGCGCAAGTTATATAACAGTGCAAAGCCGTTAATGTATTAAGCCCACACCTTATTCACAGAGCCCAAAGAGGCGCACTAGCAACCTGGCTTGCCATTATTCTTGGCTTTCTATTGGTGCTAGTGCTTTTGTAGGCTGCGGCCTAGGTCAAGTTAACATCCCATAATGACGAATGAATTCAATAATATCGCCCAAACCGTTTAGCGTTTTCAAATTAGTGAAAACCCATGGCTTTTCAGGGCGCATGCGATTGGTATCAGCTTCCATGATGCCTAAGTCAGCTCCAACATAAGGGGCTAGGTCGGTTTTATTGATGACCAGTAAATCAGATTTAGTAATGCCTGGGCCACCTTTGCGAGGAATTTTTTCTCCTTCGCCTACGTCGATAACAAAAATGGTAAGGTCTGCTAACTCCGGACTAAAAGTGGCACTTAAATTGTCGCCTCCACTTTCCACAAATACAATGTCTAAATTTTTGTGGCGCCGGGCAAGGGTATCAATGGCAGCCAAATTCATAGACGCATCCTCTCGAATGGCTGTATGCGGGCATCCCCCTGTTTCCACCCCAATAATGCGATCTTCACTTAAAGCCTCAGCCCGAGTTAAAATTTTTGCATCCTCTTGGGTATAAATATCATTGGTGACCACTGCTAGGTTATAGTCATCTCTCATGGCTTTACAGACGGCTTCAAGCAATGCCGTCTTGCCAGAACCTACTGGCCCACCAACCCCTATTCGTAGGGGCATTTTATATTCATTCACAGTTAACTCCTAAATAAACGTGTATATTGAATTTCATGATTACTACTAGCAATTGCTAATGCTGGAGCGCTGCTGCCAGCGTCTTCATAGGCGATTGCTGCAGCTGATTGAACTGCTTGTTCAAGTGCAGCGGACATGCCGTGCAATATTTGTTGGCCTTGTGTCTGCCCTAAAGGGATTAATTTCACCCCTGTTATGACGGCATTTTCTAACCAACTCCAGACATAACCGCGGCATAAATCCTCAGTTTGAATATGCCACTGGGCCCCCGCTATCGCTAATCCCACCACCTGGCTTCGGTGGGCTGCTGAGCGAATGATATCAGGCACAATAATCCCTAAATTAGGTAACAATCGCATTAGTGCCTCGCCTCGTAATTGTTCTTCTTGCCTCAATTCTTTGGTCTCTCTCCAGGCGATCAGAGTTCGACTAATGTCCTGCAGCCGCTGCCAATTCTGCCCCTCTGTGGCTACACATGCAGCATTTAGCATCGGTAATTCAAGCTGGGTTAGGCACTCAATGAGCTGAGATCTCAACCAGCCATCAAAGCTTGCCTGATCATTAATCCAGCCCGATTCTACGGCCCACTCCAGCCCTTGAGAGTAGGCAAAGGCCCCCACGGGCAGTGACGGGCTAATGAGCTGAAATAATCTAAATGTTGGCACCACTATAGAAACTCCTTAGCCTTCATGATCATTACTATGACCTCCGTAGGCCCCCGTTTCTGGTTCAAATGTCAGCTCTTCAAGGGTCACCTTGCCCCCTAAACCCATAACCATTTTGTCCAGTACGTGATCATGCTGGTAACTGACAAAATGGTGTTTGATTTCGATGGGGGTATGGCGGTTGCCTAGGTGATAACAAATACGAGCCCGCAACAGGTCATCATCTGTACGCACCACAGACAAATTTTCTACGGCAGCCACAATTCTAACGTGGTCGCCATGTTCACTAGAAAGTATGTCCCCATGCCTTAATGTAATGCCTCTGGGTAGGTCTAGCCCCGCTTCTTGGCCATTACTTAAAGTCACTCGTAAACGGCTTTTTATCCGCTGCTCAATACTGAGGCTAAGTTGAAGATTGGGTATTGATTCACCTGCCACCTTTTTAATAAATTTAATCATAACTGGCCTCAGAATAAAAAATAACGTTGCGCCATAGGCAGTTCGCTAGCGGGTTCGCAAGTTAATGGAACACCATCAGCCTGAACCACATAGGTCTGTGGGTCCACGTCAATGTTGGGCAACCAATCGTTGTGAATCATATTGGCTTTGGTCAAATCACGACAGCCTCTTACATAACCAATTAACGAGCGCAATCCCAATGTTTTTGCCAACCCGTTTTCAGCTGCCACGGTGGGCAAAAAGATCATGCTCGTGCTTTGTGATGCGGCTCCCAAACTACCAAACATGGGACGGTAGTGCACTGGCTGCGGCGTAGGGATTGAGGCGTTAGGATCTCCCATTGGCGCCATCGCAATCATGCCGCCCTTAATAATTAAGCTGGGCTTGGTACCAAAGAAAGCGGGTTTCCATAGCACTAAATCTGCCAGCTTTCCTACTTCAATAGACCCCACTTCGTGGGCAATGCCGTGGGTCAGCGCAGGATTAATGGTGTATTTAGCAATGTACCGTTTAATCCGGTAGTTATCATTTTCGACAGAATCTTCTGCTAATGGGCCTCTTTGCACCTTCATCTTGTGGGCTGTTTGCCAGGTGCGAGTAATCACCTCACCGACCCGGCCCATGGCTTGAGAATCGGAGGAGATCATAGAAAAAGCCCCCAAATCGTGCAAGATATCTTCTGCGGCAATCGTCTCACGGCGAATGCGCGATTCGGCAAACGCCACATCTTCAGGAATACTAGGGTCCAAGTGATGACATACCATGAGCATATCCAAATGCTCATCCACAGTATTGACCGTATACGGACGAGTTGGATTAGTAGACGACGGTAGAACATTAATGAGCCCGGCCGCTTTAATAATATCTGGCGCATGGCCACCACCAGCACCTTCGGTGTGATAGGTATGAATGACCCGATCACCAATGGCGGCCAATGTGGATTCAACAAAGCCACCTTCGTTCAGTGTGTCTGTATGAATTGCCACCTGCACATCATATTCCTCAGCCACTGATAAGCAGTTATCAATAGCCGCAGGTGTGGAACCCCAATCCTCATGTAATTTTAAACCCATAGCACCCGCTTCAACCTGCTCCCGCAGGGGCTCTGGAAGGCTCGCATTGCCCTTGCCAAGAAACCCAAGATTCATCGGCAGCACATCAGCAGCTTCCAGCATACGCGCAATATTCCAAGGCCCTGGAGTGCAGGTGGTGGCCTTAGTGCCTGTTGCGGGCCCAGTGCCGCCGCCCAGCATGGTAGTGACACCAGAACATAGTGCTTCTTCTACCTGTTGTGGACAGATAAAATGGATATGGGCATCAACACCCCCCGCTGTTAACAATTGCCCCTCCCCTGCCACCACTTCTGTACCTGGCCCAATCTCAATACTCACGCCAGGTTGAATGTCTGGGTTACCCGCTTTACCTATGGCCTGAATACGCCCATCTTTGATCGCAATATCAGCCTTGATGATGCCCCAATGATCGATGACCAAGGCATTGGTAATGACTAAGTCTGGCACCTGAGCGCTGCAGGCCTGGCTCTGTCCCATGCCGTCACGAATAACCTTACCACCACCAAACTTCACCTCTTCCCCATAATGCGTCAAGTCGTCTTCCACCTGAAGCCACAATTCTGTGTCTGCTAAACGCACCTTGTCGCCCGTAGTTGGGCCGAACATCTCTGCGTAAGCACTGCGTGATATTGCTACCATCTTTCATTCCTCAATCTAATGCACCCATCACTTTACCCTGAAAGCCGTACACCTGACGCTTACCTGCTAAAGCCACTAATTCAACCCGCCTAGTTTGCCCTGGTTCAAAGCGCACGGCAGTGCCCGCTGCAATATTTAACCGAAAGCCACGACTGGCTTGGCGATCAAAATGGAGTTCTTCATTCACTTCAAAGAAATGATAATGAGAGCCAATTTGCACTGGGCGATCGCCTTTGTTGGCTACCTCAACCTCTATCGTTTCACGACCAGCATTTAATACAATACTGCCCTTAGCAACGCGATATTCACCTGGTATCATCTGCTTTTCCTTAAACAATTGGCTCGTGAACTGTGACTAGTTTGGTGCCATCGACAAAGGTGGCCTCTACTTGAACATCCTGAATCATTTCAGGGATGCCATCCATTACATCGTCTCGGGTCAGCAGGGTACTGCCATAATCCATTAACTCTGCCACACTGCGACCATCGCGAGCGCCTTCCAGAAGTGCAGCACTGATGTAAGCCACAGATTCTGGATAGTTAAGCTTTAGACCCCGGTTTTTGCGTCGCTCAGCCAACAAACCTGCGGTAAACAGCATTAATTTGTCTTTTTCGCGCGGTGTTAATTCCATAAATTCACTCCTATAGTGCCTAAAAAGGCGCTAATCTATAAACTCTATATTTTAAGTTGCCCAAATACGGGGCGGCTCGGCTTGGCGTTCCATGATTACTGGCCGCAGCAAGCGCCATACTGCAACGAGCAGGAGTAGCATATCTTGACTCTGGTGCGCCAATACACGCACCACTAACAAACCATCAACACAGCTAGCTCCCGCCCAAATTTTAGGTGCATAACCAGCAAGCATGGTCTGCACCTGTCGAATTAATGATTCATCAGACACGGTTGCCACTAACATCGATTGCGCGCTAAATCCTCGCATACCCACAGGCGAAGCCATCATTGATTCGCCCTGCGTCGCAAACCGATCTAACAACACGATCTTGCCATCGCGATAACATGCAAAATCACTATTGATAGTGCCCATGGCAAAGCCTTCACCATTGGCCGGTCGACCCAAACAATTCATTTCCCAACCAATAAACTTAGCATTAGCCGTCAAATGGACTTCTGTTTTAATGGCCGCATTGGTCGCAGGGAAGAAAATGCTTTCTAATGGCATCCATTCCAATGTTGCACCATCAGCAATGTGTAAGCTTTGCTTTACCAAGGCTTGAGGCCCTGCTGAACGATAAAACTTGGTGGCGCCGGGTGTTGTCAAAAGAACCTGACCTCCCCCCTGCACATTAATGTTGATATTCAATTCATCACCCCCAACTACGCCACCGGGCGGGTGGAGTAAGTAGGTATGATTAACATTTCCTTCTGGGTAAAAAGCCCTCTGCACTGTTAATGGGCCCCGCCGTTGGGAAGCAATCAGGCGGGTCTTTCCAGCCCTAGGCGCAAAGTCTAAAGCCAGGTCAGCTTGCCAATTGGTATTTTTAGCCACCGCTTCCATAAATTGTGCCTATACTGTTAGATATTGTTTGATGAGACTGTCATCTAAATCTTTGATACTACCCTGTGCAATAGCACAGCCACGATCAAGGATACAAAACTGATGACCCACCTTTCTAGCAAAGGCTAATTTCTGCTCAACCAACAACACCGTTAAACCCAATTGCTGATTCAACTGCACAATAATGTCACCTATTTCCTGCACAATATTAGGCTGAATCCCTTCTGTGGGTTCATCCAGTATGAGTAATTTAGGCCGCACTACCAAAGCCCTAGCAATGGCTAATTGCTGTTGTTGACCGCCACTCAAATCACCCCCACGGCGACCCAACATATCCTTAAGCACAGGAAATAAATCAAAAATATACTCAGCTATGTTGCGCTCCCCACGCGGTAAGACTGGCAAACCAATTTGCAAATTCTCTTCCACGGTTAACAAAGGAAAGATCTGCCGACCTTGAGGTACATAACCAATACCCATTCTGGGACGTGACTCAGTATTCAATAGAGTGATGTCTTCACCTTGAAAGATAATAGTGCCTGAACTCAGGCCCAACTGACCCATGATGCATTTCAACAAGGTAGTTTTTCCCACCCCATTGCGCCCCATAAGCACCGTGCATTGCCCTGGCTCAACGTGGAGGTCTAAGTCCCACAGGATATGACTTTGGCCATAAAACTGATTAATTTGCTCTACCCTCAGCACTGGCTATTCTCCTAAATACACTTGTTTCACACGGTCATCATTCTGCACTTCAGCCATTGTCCCTTCCGCTAGAATGGAGCCTTGATGAAGGACACTTACGGTTTTACCGCCATCAGATAAATTGCGCACAAATTCCATGTCATGTTCCACCACAATGACAGAGTGTTTGCCTGCCAGAGAGCGCAACAATTCGGCGGTTTTATCCATTTCTTGGTGGGTCATACCCGCAACGGGTTCGTCCACCAGCAACAAACGCGGCCGCTGCATGAGTAAAGCGCCAATTTCAAGCCATTGCTTTTGACCATGAGAAAGAGTGCCTGCTAGTTTTCTCGCCTGATCTTTTAGGCCAATCAGCACTAATACCTCATCAATGTTAGCGCGTTGCTCTGGGGTCATTTTGGCGTGCAATAAACTCCAAAAATTGCGCTTTTGCGCCATAGCTAACTCAAGGTTATGCCAGACACTCAAGTGTTCGAATACCGTGGGCTTTTGGAATTTCCGACCCACACCTGCTTGGGCTATAGCGGGCTCATCCAGCTTTAATAAATCAATGGTTTGACCAAAATACACAATCCCAGAATCAGGGGCTGTTTTGCCCGTTATAATATCCATCATGGTTGTTTTACCAGCCCCATTAGGGCCAATAATGCACCTCAACTCACCATCTGTAATGTATAGGTTGAGGTCGTTGATGGCCTGAAAACCTTCAAATGCAACTGATAGAGATTCCACATAGAGCAATATTGAATGATCAACATTTACAGTATGGTTTTTGTCGGGGGCTAAAAAATCCAAGCCTGTGGGAGTTATTTGATGTGGCTTAAGGTCATTACTAGGATGCAAGTTGTTCATTCAGTCCCCTTGCGCTTCAGTAACCCAGCCACGCCTTGTGGCAACACTAAGGTTACAAATACAAACAAGCCACCCAACACAAATAACCAGACCTCAGGTAATTCAACGGTTAAATAAGACTTGGCATAATTAATCAGGATGGCACCCATGGCCGCACCGTAAAGCGTTGCACGCCCCCCTACAGCCACCCATACCAAAACTTCTATTGAGTTAAGTGGTGAGAACTCATTGGGATTAATAATGCCCACCTGTGGCACATACAAGGCCCCAGCCACTCCTGCTAGCATGGCCGAAAAGACAAACACCCACAGCTTGATATTTTCGACTCGATAACCCATAAACCGAGTTCGTTGTTCCGCATCTCTTATGGCCACAACCACCTTACCCGCCCGACTGTTGGTAATAAAACGACACAACAAATACCCTATTATTAAGGCCACAGCACTGGCAATAAATAACGCCATCTTTGTGTGATCACTTTGCAGGCTATAGCCTAAGATATCTTTAAAGTCAGTTAAGCCATTATTACCACCTAGCCCCATTTCATTGCGGTAGAAGGCCAGCATAAGAGCATAGGTCATGGCCTGGGTAATAATCGACAAATAAACACCCGAAACGCGAGAGCGAAAGGCCAAAAACCCAAACCCAAAGGCCAACACCGCTGGCACCAGCATGACCATCAAAATTGCTACCCAAAACTGATCAAACCCCTGCCAAAACCAAGGTAATTCCTGCCAATCTAAAAACACCATAAAATCAGACAATTCGGCATTGGCATAAACCCCTCGGTCACCAATCTGGCGCATCAAATACATGCCCATGGCATAGGCACCCAAAGCAAAGAATGCGGCATGCCCTAAAGTAAGAATACCCAAATAGCCCCACACTAGATCAACCGATAACGCCAGCAAAGCCAAAGTCAGGTATTTGCCTAACAGGGTGACCGAATAGGTGGGGAAATGCAGGCTTGAACTGGTGGGAAGAGCATTAAGCACGGGTATCAAAACGATCGCCAGCAGCAAACTGCCAATTAACCAGCGGCCACCCGTATCATTATTTAATAAACGTATCATTTTTACTTATCCTTTGGCATCACGTCCCCGTTGCGGAAACAAGCCACGGGGTCGTTTTTGTATAAATAAGATAATAAAAACCAACACCAAAACCTTAGACAGTACTGCACCAGCCCAGGGCTCAAGAATTTTATTAGCCACGCCCAAACTTAAACCGGCCACTAAGGTGCCCCAAAGATTGCCTACCCCGCCAAACACCACCACCATAAAGGAGTCAATGATATAAGCTTGGCCCATATTAGGACCAACGTTGGTTAACTGGGATAAGGCCACGCCAGCCACGCCAGCCACGCCAGAGCCTAAACCAAAAGTAAGTGCATCTATCCATTCAGACCTAACCCCCATAGACTTGGCCATATCACGATTTTGTGACACTGCTCTCACTTGCAAACCGAGTCGTGTCCGTTTCATCACCGCCAACAAAAGTAAAAATATGGTGAGACAAAATACAATGATGTACATGCGACTTTGGGTTAACGACAGGAGTGGATTAATGTCAATGACTCCAGTCATCCAAAGAGGGGTTTCCACACTGCGATTCAGGGGTGAGAAAATACTGCGCACGGCCTGCTGTAAAATCAGTGAAATACCAAATGTTGCTAACAGTGTTTCTAGCGGTCGGCCGTATAGAAAGCGGATTACACCACGCTCAATGAGTATACCCACGGCACCTGACACCAAAAATGCAGCTGGCACGGCCACTAGTAAAGATAAACCAATGTGATCTGGCATCAACTGTTGGACCAGATAAGTGGTGTAGGCGCCAATCATAATTAGCTCCCCGTGAGCCATGTTAATGACTCCCATCACACCAAAAGTAATCGCTAAGCCAATGCCCGCTAACACCAGAACCGAGCCTAGGCTCAGACCAAAATAAATGGTTTCAAGACTGTCATAAAAATCTACTTTGCCTTTAATTTTTTCAACATACTTGCTGACCATTGGCTTTAAACGTGATTCTGGATAAGTCAGCAAAAACCCATTGAGTGCATTAAGGCTGGCAGGGTACAAACTTTCCCCTAGAAGCCTGATTGAATGCCTTTGCTGATCCTCATCACTTGAATGCAAGGTTGCAACAGCCAGCACTAAGTCAAATGCAGCCAACACTGAGGCATCCACTTCTTGTGCACGCAAACGAGCAATGGTCGCCATCAGTTCAGGGGTGGTATCACCAATGATCGCTTCTGCCGCGGCTAGTCGATCCTGAGGCTTTATCGCTGATAACTGCGTCTCAACCACGCGTTGGCGAAAAACGCTGCGCAAGCGGTTATTAATAGAGACTCGCTTAATGTCTCGCTTTTTTTTGAGGGTGATTAAACCCCCGTCATGAATACGCCGAGCAATGGCTCCGCTACTTGCATCTTCAACCTGATATAAACGTTTATCTTGCTTGAGATAGTACAACTCACTGTCCAACATTAATTGCATTAAATGCACAGCTTGGGCCTGATCTGCCTCGTACCAAGACGCCATAATCTGGGCTTTTTGATCGAACTTGGCCTTAATCAGAGCCTGCTCACGCTCAACTACTTCAAAAGCTCCAGCTTGGCTTAGGTTGGCTAAAACTAACAGCAAGCAACCCATCCCCCACGAAAGGCAATTCACAAGCCACTGATTGATCATACTTTTATCCTTACATAAAAATAGAGAGCCACCTGCGCTCTCTATGTCACTTGAAAATCAGGATTTAAATAGTCTGATGATTAGTAGTTTTGGCCAGAACACTTGGCTGTTTTAACGTTGTAGGC
>Ga0209712_10000203_pt1 | contig 53545 bp, 48 predicted proteins | sample ArcOceMetagenome_FD_187443 | JGI IMG/M metagenome (GOLD analysis project Ga0209712, IMG submission 187443) | Marine eukaryotic phytoplankton communities from Arctic Ocean - Arctic Ocean - Greenland ARC118M Metagenome (SPAdes) (version 2) | ecosystem: Environmental > Aquatic > Marine > Oceanic...
ATCACGCCCAGATATACAACCACTTCAATCATGAGAGACATCTTCAAAACAGACAGACTTATAAGCAAAAACGCAGTGCCGCTCTCATTGAGTGGTTTCAAATCTGCGCTTCATAGATTTGTGTGATCGTGGTGCTTTAAGACGTGTTAGATTTTGTCTGACAACACCCTGTCCGCAGCATTTGGTGTTGAGACAGTAAAAGTGGATAGTGAAGGTTTAGTTAAATCGATTTTAGAAAAAATGGCAGCTATTGAGAGTGATTGTAAACTACTTTTGGAAAATGCTCCAAATATTGCATTAGACAACAAGATATGCAGACGAATTTTTCTTTCAGACAACTAGGCTCAATGATCAAACTCTCGACCATCCCAGACCAGACCCTGAGCATCATCTGTGGCCTCTGTAAGCACCACTTCATGCTAGAGGTAGCCAACCTTATACTTGTGGTAGGTGAGGAAGCTACAGCGCATGACGTACGCCAGAGGTACAGTTGGCCCAAGTGCAGAGCTAAAGGTAACAACACCTATCAAATCGTCTACAAGGGCGGTTCAGGCGTTGGTATGGATGGCGCTTGAGTGCCGTAAACATGGTCGCAGAGCATAGCGGGGTTATTACAATCTATGATAGAAGTAGCTCACTTGATTAATTTCCTTGGAGGCGATCAATGAAACTTGAAAAAGCTATGATTGAGCGAAGATCAATTAGGGGCTTTAAGGATGAGCCTGTATCCCAAGCCCTGCTGGAGGATGTCATTGCCCTCGCAAATCGAGCGCCGTCTTCAATGAATACTCAACCTTGGCACCTCCATGTATTAACGGGAAAGCCTCTTGAGGCGGTAAGGCATGGCAATACGGAGCGGATGCTTGCCGGTGTGACACCTGTTCGTGAAATCGAAGACTATGCTGCATATGAGGGAGAACATAGAAAACGTCAGATCGAGATCGCCGTGCAGCTTTTTGAAGCTATGGGTATCAAACGAGAGGATGCAGAGCGGCGACAAGATTGGGTCATGAGAGGCTTTCGTCAGTTTGATGCACCTGTCTCAATCGTGGTTTGCTTTGATCGATCCCTTCTTGAGAATACTATAGCTCATTTTGATACTGGAGCGATGACGTATGGGTTAGTTCTTGCGGCATGGAGTAAGGGCCTTGGAGCCGTTATTAACGGCCAAGGGATAATGCAAAGCCCGGTGGTGCGCGAAGCAGCTAATATTCCTGAAGATCAAGTTATACTAACTTGTGTAGCCCTTGGTTGGCCCGATGAAGAGTTCGTCGCCAATTCAGTTGTGTCTCGCCGACGACCCATAAAAAATGTTACAAGATTTCTTGGGTTTGAGGAATGAATTATACTGTGAACCTCTAACCCCAGCGCTTAAAAATCCTGTCCTTGGGGTGATTGCATAGCAATTTGCTGGGATAATTCAGTTTTGATAAGCCCCAATAGGTGAGGGGGCGGCAAAAACAGCCGCTCTTTTATAGTGATATGTCCTGCCCTCACATTTTTTTTTTCAAAAAGATTCTTCCTTTTTGATGATTTGGGAAGCGCAGCAGTCATGTTTTGAGCATCCAATACAGAAAATGTACCCTGCTGTGAAATTTATTAAGTCGGATCAGCCAGCACTGAACTTTTGAACCGGCTGACCGAGTTAATAATTGGTGAAAGGCGAAGTAGTAGCTGAGTTTGATACTAAGAATTTTACATCGCCGGACTATGAACTTTGATTATGGTCCGTAAATTTACATCAAGGGCATTATATATTTTCGCAGCAACAGGGTTGCTCGCGATTGCGTCATAAGTCGTCTCAATTTCTGACATTGAGGGATATGTTACACCCAATAAAAAATCACCAGCATTATTTCCTGTCATTATTCTAGCAAACCTAAAAGTTTGTGCTCCAGTTTCGGCAAAAATTGGCGATGCTTCTGCCATCAAATCCATTAACTCCGGTTGTGAGATATGAGATTTGCCGCGTGTTAAAATGACATATTTTCTTTGAGGGTTTGCTGGTGCATCAAAAGGTACGTCGCAAAACTTTGCTATATTTCGCATCGTAACTGTTAATCCAGTTCCCATTATTTTACCGTAAGTGCTCGATGCGGCAAATGCATCCATTACATTCGCAAAATCGTTCAGAGAATTGAAGAATTGCTGAAAGACTACGCTGCCTGCGTTGTTTCCGGTCATTATGGTGCCAACGCTAGCACGTGTTGACCCAGCTGCTTTAGACTCCTCAGCAAGTTTTACACCTAGTGAAACAGATTCTGATAGCTTGTTAGCTGGTACAGCTCCAACTGTGTTGACATAAAAATTTTCTGCCATTTGTTAACTCCTAAGATTAGTATTTTTGTACACCTAACAAATCCCTCTCATTAAATTAATTCAAGTGTAAACCTTGAAGCAGTTGGAATAACTGTGGACTTGTGGAGCATTCTGCGAGGTAGGGTGAATCAAAACTCGAGGCAATGATATAGATAAATATCCTGCTCTCATATTTTTTCTGACTTAAGACTCGCTCAATTTCTATATGTTCTCAGAGATAATGTCAGACAAAACCACTTGAGACAGGCAGGGCATTTGTAGTCTCGTTTGCCGCCCCTCTCGGCCAATATGGTCCGCTAAAGGCGCAACAGGGGCTGGGTGTGGGGTTAGGTTGGGCTATGTAAGGTAGCTATCCTTGAATGTATTCAGATTTACAACTTGTGCACATTTCCTGAATAAAATACGTAGGTTAAAATCATTTTTAGGGAAAAGTTAAATGAAATATTCCATTAGTTCCAAGAAGAAAGTTTTAGTTACAGGGGCCACTGGTTTCATCGCTGGATGGCTGATCAAAAAACTGGTTGAAGCGGGTGTTTGTGTCCATGCAGCCGTTCGCGATCCAGAAAATGAACAGAAAGTAACACATTTAAAAAAGCTATCAGAAAATGGACCCGGCACTGTCGTTCTTTTCAAAGCAGATTTGCTAGAGACTGGTAGCTATGCCGACGCAATGAAGGGTTGCAATATTGTGTTTCACACCGCATCTCTATTCACGTATCAAATCCAAGCTGCAGCTTGCCGCCGCTCTCGCTGAGTGGCGTCAATTATTTAGCTCATAGATCTAGGCTATGCAAGCAATCTGATGCGAGTTCTTATTAGGTGACTGCACGCTTGCCAATACCGGGTTGCTGCAATGGCGCAGGACGTAGAAAAACGCATGGGCGCACGCAGAGAGGATCTAATGGTCGCTAAATTGGATAGACTACGTGAGCAGGCTTCTATGGGTTTTGCTACTATTACAGGCCACCAGAAAGAGAAGACCAATCTGAGGTGGTGACCTGTGGGTTTTTACAGGGAGATTATTCGCTAAATATGCAGAACAATCAGCCGTCGCTTTCAGCTTTTTTACGGGCGAGTTTACGCTGACGCGAAAGTCCTTCTTTCGCATGACGAGCCTTTTTCTCAGATGGTTTCTCGAAATGTTGCTTGAGCTTCATTTCACGAAACACACCCTCGCGTTGTAGCTTTTTCTTCAAAACCCGAAGAGCTTGGTCTACGTTATTATCACGAACACTTACTTGCATTTAATTTCTGCCATTTTTGAACAACTAATATTAGTATTTTGGCATTAAATTTTTACCAAATCAATTAAAATAATCACATTGATATGACGGACTACGTGGGCAAGATTCTTTAGTTTTCGCTGTGATTGCAGGCCACCAGAAAGAGAAGACCAATCCGAGGTGGTGACTAAGTTAGGCATGTTTTGGCAGCAATATCTCAGCTAAAAGCTCACCCGATTGCGAGAGTTTGTTGCGGCTGTCAAAAAATTCCATTGCACGGCCATATTTCATCGCAGCTTGTCGAGACGGCTCGGTCAATCGTTGTTCACAATGAGCCAAAACAGTTTCGAACTTTAAGAAATGTTGTTGCGTATTCATAATTATTACCTCCTAGCGGTTTGTATTATACGCTGTAGTCTTTTTTGAGCTGTCGAGGTTTTGACGCCGACAGCGTCATTTATTAGAGAGCAAAAATCATGCCAATCAAAATAATCATGCCACTCCTAGGTGTGACTTTGGTTTGATGCCGTATGCCAAAACATTCTCCATTTAGCTACTTTAAAACCAGCCCTGAAGTCATTCGCTTGGCGGTGATGTTTTATGTTTGATTTCCACTTTTTCTTCGTAATGTGGAGGGCCGTCTTCATTAGCGGGGTGTTGGGCGGAGGCAAAGGGGTGCGAGTGAAGCAATTTTCATGTAACTTGCGCAACGCCACCGTGCTGCCAAACACTGTTTTCCAATTACACCTGAATATACATCTCTATTCACGTATTAAGCTAGGTGATGCCTCCGATTTGATGGCGGTTCTCGTTAGTCTGACAGGTCAAACGCAACCATACGAATGGTACTAAAACCAACTTCAGAATCGATCGGTTGGGTCCACGCTAAATAAATTGTGTCACCACTGCCTGCCAATTTTGGAAAATTGAAGGAGCCAGATGCCGCGTGCTCAGTGATGGTTTGCCGAGCTACACATCCATCGTTCTTTGTGGCACGGCACAACATGAGCACCTCACCGTCACTGGTCCATTCCACCCAAGAAATTAGCGCGTCACCCGTTGCTAGCATCAACGTGCCTACACGGCCGACACTTTCGCCGCTATCCACTTGAAACGCGGGTCCAAACGTGACCCCGGAATCTTCTGAAAATGCAACTTTGATCGTGGCGATGTTGTCAGCACCTGTGAACCAAGCTACGACAGCATCAGTTGCTTGCGCATCAATTGCTGGGCCATTTACGGGACATCCGGAAATTTCCCAACCGTCTGCATGGACATTTACAGGTCCAGACCAAACCCCATTGTGGCGTCGAACAATGGAAACATCGCGAATTTCATCAGCCGTACGATCACGGTAGGCTATTAGGACAGTTCCATCCTCCGTAACGGCGGAGCTAGTCTGACAGCAAGAACAGGCACGTAAATCAAGCGGTATGTCTTTACCAAGGGTCCCGTCTTTGCCAATCGTCGTGCTGCGTAATTGTACAGCGTTACCAAAACCATCCCCAGGGCTTTGGCTGTTATATTCTCGCGCATCCAGCCAGACAGCAATCATTTCACCTCGTTCCGTGGGCAACAGCGTTAAAAATCCGTGCTGTCGCGTTGACTGATCATCATGTGGTACAATTGGGGAACCCCAAGTTTGGCCTGCATCAGAAGATAAAGCAATATTAATGTCATAAGCATAAGGGATGTTTGTATTTTCTTGCAACCAACTGACCGCAAGTGTCCCGTCATTGAAAGCTGCAATAGTTGGAAAGTCGGCCCAATTTACGAACAAATTGTTTGATGTGGTTATGGTAACCGGCCTTGACCAGTTTCCGCCTTGAAAAGTTGCCGTCTTGACTGCAAAACCCGTTCCATCAGGTTCGGTCCATGACATAATGATACTGCCATCTGCAATCCCGAATAATGCAGGCTCCATAGCGTTTATGCCAACAGGGGTGGCTATCTCTGAGACGTTATCAAAAACTTGCGCTGTTAGGACTGTTGGCAAAAATATAAGGAAACAGAGAGACAGCCTTATCATGGTATCTTGGTCGCTTGAGGCAGTGAAACCATTAAGCTTTTCTCCAATAAAATCTTGTGGATAACTACCCCTATCAGGCGGCAGAGCCATAGCGGACATTCCACAAATAGAACCTTCTTGCTCTAATATTGCTCGTATTTAAGGTTCTGATCAACTCTTTTGGCATGGCGTAACAGGGGCTGGGGTGTGGGTGGCGGTGGGGACGCACAACTATTCAAGTACCAATTTCAAGTCAAATCGTGCCATTGCTCTCGCCGATTGGCGCCGGTCACTGAGCGCATAGATTGTGTTTAAACAAACTCTCTTTCTACACGCCCCTTAAATTCCTTTGCAAAAAACTCTTCACCATTCAAATATGATTTAAGTGTATGCTTAGTATATAAATTTTCAACATCACAAGTCATTTCAGCCGTTACTTGCGTACGCCACATCTGACCCGTTCGCCCCCCAGTTTGTTCCCACTCTGCTGTCGCTTTTGCCGAAGTTGGATTATCTGGGTGAATGTAAAAATCTTCTTTCATCCATGAACCGGAAATCAACCCGTGGGTTAAATCTTTGTTCTCTCCGTTGTCAGCAAAAATTGAGGTCGTGACAATACCAGTCTTTGCATCTGTTGCAGTGACTCGGTCATAGGATGCTGGCCGCAACTCTTCTGTCTTCCATGGCGGAGCGCCAACTGGCTCTTCGAATTCAATTTCATCACCAGTATTTGTAATCGGTCGCGAGGGAATTTCTATGGATCCATAATGAATGGAAACTTCGGCTTTTTCTGGCGATGGCCAGATTTTTGGCCAATAGCAAGTTGAAACGGCGATCCGTAGCCTGTGATCGGCTGGAATATTATATGCAATCTGATCTAAACTTAGTTGAACATCATACCTCTGGTGTGGAGATAACTCGCTCGGATGTTCATGGGATGTATGATGCGTGAGATTTAAAACACCATAAGTAATTAAAGCACTGGTTCCATCCGGTCGCAGATCGTTTAACCGAACGACTAACTGAGCATAGGGCTTGTCTGAGGAAACATTCAAGCGAAGGATCGGTGCGCCAATGATATCAATGCTGTGATCTAACGATTCTCCATCAAAGCATGCGGAGGATGCGTCGTCTAACGCTTGTTCGTCTGGCAATTCGGCTGCAAAGGCAAAAGGGAAGTATTCTCCGCTAGATTGACCGCAATGTTCGGGAGATTTCACTTTGATTTCGAAATTGGTTGAGCTGTTGCATAAACCATCCGGACAAAGGAATAGCTCTTTTTTGTTGATGTTTGACGAAGGCCAATCTTGTTCTGCGATCCACCGACCTGGCCGTGTCTCATACCATCTTGCCGGGTAAACTGATTCCATAACATAAGCGCGGTAATCTGGATCAGATCCTACGTGTGTTTCTATCCCTTTCAACCATTTGTCCCACCACCGCTTAGATTCTTGAAGAAACCCAATAGCTGGCTTTGGTCCCGCATAATGGGGATATTTGTGGTTCCAAGGACCAACAATGCCTTTTACTGGCGCGGTTAGGTTTTCAACCAAATTGGCGATCGTATTGCGGTATCCATCGTGCCATCCGCCCACGGATAAAACTGCGGCCTCTACGCGACTAAAATCCTCGCAAATGGAGCCATGTTTCCAGTAATCATCACGTTGTTGATGGCCTAACCAATCAATCCAATTGAAAGGTTGGTTCTCTAATCTGTTTTTCCAAATAGATGTCCATTTATCACCGACAATTTGCGGATCAGGTGGGCGTGAAGAATAAGACATCATGTTCACTGACCAGCCAAAATTCTCTAATAATAGGCTGCCCCCTTTAAAGTGAATGTCGTCCGCATAGCGATCAGCAGAAGAGCAGATCGTAATAACAGCTTTTAGAGCTGGTGGACGCAAGGCAGCGACTTGAAGCCCGTTAAATCCTCCCCAAGAGATGCCTTGCATGCCGACGTTTCCATTGCACCATTTCTGGCGTGCAGCCCAAGCAATGACATCACATGCGTCTTGCAGTTCTTGTTTGGTGTATTCATCTGTCATTAGACCTTCTGATTCACCGTTTCCGCGCATATCTGTCCGAATGCAGCAGTAACCTTGGCCCGCCATCCAAGGGTGGCTAAACTGGTCCCGCACGATGGTGCCATCACGTTTCCGATAAGGTAGATGTTCCAAAATCACCGGCACAGGGTTTCTAGCTGCATCTTCTGGCATCCAAACACGCGCGGATAACCGACAACCATCGGGCATCACAATGCCCATATCCTGATGTTCTATAATTTTGCGTGGGAAAATGGTTTCGTGTCTCATTTGATCATCCAATTTTAAAAAAAGCGGCCAACGATTTGGCCGCTTTTTCTAGTCATTTAATCTGATTGGGGTCCTTACGCAAACCACCAACGTTCAGATGCTTTGTTACCATCGTTGACCCAATTCGCTGCAACATCTGGACCATGGGTCAATTTTTTGCTGTGTGCATGGATATAGTTTGCCCACATAGCAACTATCGCGCCACCATCATCGTGAAGCAATTGTTGTGCTTCAAAATACTGACTGCCACGTTTGGCTTCGTCTGTCTCAGAACGGGCTTCGGTGATAACAGCGTTGAAGCGATCTGCCGCTGGCGTATCTCTCCATGCTGTATCATTCCAGTTGTTGTCAGATGTATAAGCAGAAGAGTACATCCAGTCTTGGGTCGGACGACCGCCCCAATAACAGGCACACCAGCCTTTTTTGTTCCAAACATTTGACCAATAACCATCATTTGGTTCGCGGACCAATTCGATATCAATGCCTGCTTTCTTGGCAGAAGCAGCGATCAATTGGCCAGCATCTACAGCGCCCGGAAACGCAGCATCTGCAACAGAAAGCTGAATTGGGCCAGAGTGACCAGATTTTTTATAGTGTGCGGCCGCTTTTTCTGGATCGAATGTACGTTGAGCAATATCCGTGTTCAAGAATGGCATCGCCGCGGAAACTGGAATATCGTTTCCAACAACACCGTGGCCAAGAAGGATTTTTTCTACCAGTTCATCTCGATCAATCGCATATTTCAATGCCGTACGAAGTTCCGCATTACCAAATGGCTCTACATTAAGGCGCATAGGAAACGTATAGTGCTGGGTGCCTGTTGTTTCCAAGATATTCAGCGATGGGACACGGGCCAACAAATCAACTGTTTTGGGATCAACATTGTCGATCAAATCAACGTCTCCATTCATCACCGCAGATTGGCGGGCTGTTCCATCAAGAATTGAGATTATTTGAACTTCGTCGAAATGTGCATGTCCTTCTTTCCAATAGTTTGGATTCCGGATGAATGTAGACCGCACACCTGGTTCATACTTTTGCAGCATGTAGCCGCCAGTGCTATTATCTTGCTGCGTCGCGTCGACGTTTCCATCTCCATCAGATGCCATAATCATAAAGTGATAGTCGCTGACTATATATGGAAAATCAGCATTTCCACTTTCAAGTTCAAAGATTACTCGATGATCGCCATCTTTTTTAATCTCTTTAACTGATGTAATCAGACCTTTTGCGGCTGACTTAGTATCTTCGCCACGGCTATAGTTGAATGTTGCGATAACATCATCTGCAGTCAAAGACTTTCCGCTGTGGAACGTAACGCCTTTGCGTAGGTTGAAAGCCCAAGTTTTTGCACCAGCAGACGCTTCCCAGCTTTCAGCTAGTTCTGGGCGTAATTTGCCGTCATTTCCAACTTCGGTAAGATGGTTGCCGCGCGTATAAAGAACATTTTGCGAGAAGCCGTTGGTTGATGTTGATGGATCAATCGTATCTGTCGTGCCGCCATACCCTGTCCCGTGACGTAGCTTGCCGCCTTTTATAGGCGTCATGGCCATTACGTCTGTTGCCATTGTCATAGCAGCTGGCAAGACAACGCCTGCCGCCAGCATTGAAGTAATAAATTGACGTCGGCCAATGCGACCACTGCCAAGTTTTTCTGTTTGATCTTTAATAAACGCCTTTTTCATGTTGCGCATTTTATCCTCCCAGATTGTGTATTTAATTATTATGTTGTTATAGTTCAGCACGAACACAGTTTAAAAGGAAGTAAATTTTCTGGCACAGGCAATTTGATTTTGCAAAATTTTAAAAGCGTAAGCACGCGGTTTTGCGAAAGGCCCTTTACACTCAACATCTGGCTCGCTTAGCTTAATGCAAAAGAACTAAACATTAGTTGCCAGTTTCGAGAGTTGGGAGACACTCGTTTGAACCCAGTAATTACAACAATTGTACAGCGGCTAGGCCTTGGTATTTTAACCCTCTTTTTAGTTTCACTCATCATTTTTTCCGCTTTAACCATGCTTCCGGGCGATTTTGGTGAAGCAGTTCTCGGCCAACAAGCCCTACCAGAAACCGTTGAAGCATTTCGCCGTGAATTGGGATTGGATAAACCCGCTTGGCAAAGATATCTTTCGTGGGTAGCTTCAGTGGCTCAAGGTGATTTAGGAACATCTTTTTCTGGCAGAGCTGCCTCTGGAAACGACAATTCTAGAATGGTAATTGAACTTGTGGCGCCTCGGCTAAAGAACACATTGTTTCTTGCAGGCGTGACGGCGGCAATTGCGGTACCGCTTTCCTTGTTTCTTGGTATTATGGCGGCACTAAAGCGCAATTCAATTTATGATCGCACGGTCAATGCTGTGACCTTAACAACAATTTCTTTCCCAGAATTTTTCCTAGCATATGTGCTGATTGTACTGATGGCTAAGTATTTCCCAACACTTGCAAATGTCACAGAAGATATGCTCTTAGGCGAGCGTCTTTACAAAATCGCTTTGCCCTCATTGACCATGACTCTTGTAATTATCGCGCACATGATGCGCATGACGCGTGCCTCAATCATCAATTTACTTTCCAGCCCTTATGTTGAAATGGCCCAACTAAAGGGCGTTTCAAAATCTAAAGTTATCTTGAAACACGTGATGCCCAATGCTTGGGCACCGATCGCAACCGTTATTGCCTTTAATCTCGCGTATCTGGTGGTAGGTGTCGTCGTCGTCGAAGTTGTCTTCGTTTATCCAGGTATTGGTCAGTTGATGGTGGACTCTGTGAGTTCTCGCGATATCCCAGTTGCCCAAGCCTGCGCCCTAATATTTGCAGCAACCTATATATTATTGAACTTGCTTGCCGACATTATCGGAATTGTAACGAACCCAAGGCTTTTGCATCCAAGATGAATAAAAAAACAAAATATTCAGCGGCAGGTGAGGTCGGCGATGTCCGCGTCAGACGTACACGTTGGGGACGCATAAAAATTACACTTAGCAAAGCACCAATTTCTGCATGGTTCGGAATGTTTGTTGTGGCTTGTTATGCGTTCGTGGCCATCTTCGCGCCATTATTGGCTCCCTTTGGTGAGGCCGAAATATTTGCCAAGGCCGATTTGCCCTGGGCTTGGCACCACGGAAACGCAAAACACTTCTTTGGAACAGATCAAATTGGGCGAGACACGCTCTCTCGTCTAATTTATGGTGCAAGAAATACAATTGGAATTGCGTTGGTGACAACCTGTTTATCATTCTTGATTGGTGGCTCTTTAGGTTTGATTGCAGCGATTAACCGATCTTGGTTGGATCAGTTTTTAAGCCGCGGTATCGATGTTCTGATGTCTATACCCAGCCTTATTTTTGCGCTCATGTTGCTCAGCATTTTTGGCTCCTCAATTCCTTCATTGATCATGATTATTGCTGTACTTGATTCGACGCGCGTCTATCGTCTGACACGGTCAGTAGCTATCAATGTGGCTATCATGGATTACGTAGAAGCAGCGACACTTCGCGGAGAAGGGCTTGGGTGGATCATGCGTAGTGAAATCCTGCCTAATATTATGACACCGCTTGTTGCTGAATTTGGTTTAAGGTTTTCATTTGTTTTTTTAACGATTGCGGCGCTCTCTTTCCTTGGCCTTGGGATTCAACCTCCAACAGCAGATTGGGGCTCTATGGTGCGTGATGGATCGCGGTTTATTCAATTTGTTGCATTCGATTGGACCCTTGCCTTACCGTCATTGTTACCGGCTGGTGCTGTTGCGTTGCTAACGGTTGCTGTGAATTTTGTAGTTGATTGGTTCTTGCATATGACAAGTGGCTTACGTGATGAAATCTGATCCTAAAATCCGCGGCTCAAAAGGCGACGTGCTATTGGACATGCGCGATGTTATAATTGACGGGTTCAGTGATGAACAATGGCACCCGATCATCAAAGGCGTTGATCTAACTCTTAGACGTGGTGAAGTCTTAGGTTTGATAGGCGAGTCCGGCGCTGGGAAGTCTACATTGGGCAAGGCGGCGATGGGCTACGCGCAACCGGGCTGCGCCATCAAGTCTGGTTTAATTGTGTTTGATGGAATTGATTTGTTAACCGCGACTGAAGCGGAGAAAATGGACTTGTGGGGGTCACGTATCGCATATGTTGCGCAATCTGCCGCCGCGTCTTTCAATCCTGCGCATCGTCTAATTGACCAAACAATTGAAGCAACGGTTGGGCATGCAGTAGCCACTGATATAGAGGCCCGAAAAGACGCTGTTGAGTTGTACGGCGCGCTTAGTTTGCCGGATCCAAAAGGGATCGGCCAACGCTACCCGCACCAAGTTTCTGGCGGACAATTGCAGCGTGTGATGACTGCGATGGCAATGTCTCCGCGACCAGATCTCATTATTTTTGACGAACCGACCACTGCGTTGGACGTCACTACACAAGTTGAAGTTTTGTTATCGATACGTTCGATTGTCGAACGTTTTAATACTGCTGCAATTTATATCACCCATGACTTGGCAGTCGTCGCGCAAATGGCAGATCGTATTAAAGTTCTTCGGTATGGGGAAGAAGTTGAAGACGCGGAAACAAACACTATGTTGGAATCGCCCCAGGAGGATTACACTAAATCCCTTTGGTCTGTGCGAGCATTGGAAAAGCCAGAAGATCCATCCGATGATATAGTTCTCGATATCAAAAACATCGACGCCGCATATGAAAAGTCCGTTAAGGTCTTAAAAAACGTTTCTATTAAAGTTCCTAGAGGTCGAACCGTATCCATTGTTGGGGAATCTGGTTCTGGAAAATCTACTACAGCGCGCGTTCTGACAGGCCTCATGCCACCTTTAGGGGGGGCTATTACCTTCAACGGGCAAACTTTACCACCATCGATCAAAGAACGCAGCAAAGATCAATTGCGGCGCATTCAAATGATTTATCAGATGGCTGATACGGCGATGAACCCAAAGCAAACAGTCGGGGAAATCATCGGACGCCCCTTAAGTTTCTATCATGATATGACTAGCGCTGAGGAAGAGCGCAGAGTTATAGATTTGCTAAAAATGATCGAACTGGATGAAACGTTTATAGACCGTTTGCCGAGTGAACTTTCAGGGGGCCAAAAACAAAGAATTTGCATCGCACGAGCGCTCGCAGCGGAACCTGAAGTTATTATTTGTGACGAAGTCACTTCAGCGCTTGATCAGATTGTCCAAGAAGGCATTTTAACGCTTCTTCTTAAGCTCCAAAAAGAACTTGGAATTACATATCTGTTTATTACGCATGATATTGCAGTGGTTACCGCTATTTCAGATGAAATCGTTGTCATGTTCCAAGGAGAAGTTATTGAACAGGGTTTGAAAAGTAAAGTTCTTCACCCGCCTCATCCAGACTATACAAAATTGTTGTTAAATTCTGTTCCAGAGATGGACCCCAATTGGTTAGACAGGTTCGTAGATGCAAGAGATTAAGGTACTGAGAACATCAAGTAAAAGGCGAAATAAACGGGATGGTACAGTTCTTGATACCTTCTCCAACAAGCCGAATACTTCTGGGATACAAGGTGGAAAATACAAGCCTCTTGATAATGCGGCACTAGCAAAAATAGACCAAGCCGCCCAAAGAATTTTATCAGAAATTGGCATGTCAGAAGTTCCAACAGATGTAGAGGAACTGTTGATCACAAATGGCGCGCAAAAATCCTCAGGCGGCCGGATACTCTTTCCAAAAAAACTAATTTCTAATGCACTTGCAAACATCAGACGCAAATTTACGCTGCACGGGCGCGCATCAGACCAAGACATGATATTCGCTGGCCACAAAGTTTACGTGGGAACCGGTGGTGCTTCGCCAATGATTTTGGATTCAAAAAGCGGGTTAAATAGACCATCTACCATTGTTGATTTGTTTCAATCGGCCCAACTCGTTGACATGTTGGACAACATCCATTTTTTCTCCCGACCCTTTATTGCAGGCGACATCGAAGACCTTTTTGAATTGGATGTGAACACAGCCTTTGCATGCCTGAGTGGCACCACAAAACCAATTTTCACGAGCGCCACTCTCCCCGAAAGTGTGCTTGCAATTGCAGAGATGTGCCATTTAATTGCAGGTTCTGAACAAGCATTTATTGAGCGTCCATTCCTGTCTTTAAATATTAATCATGTTGTTTGCCCTCTTCGTTTTAGCGCAGAAGCCTGCGCAGTCTTGAAAGCAGCCGCAGAGTTAAACATTCCTTTCCACGTAAACACCTTTGGCCAGGTAGGAGCATCAGAACCGGTGACCCTTTCAGGCACCTTAGCCCAAGTGACCGCTGAAACCTTGGCTGGAATGATCTATGGATGGTGCGTGAACCCAAACGCTCGAATGACATTTGGCGCACGTCCAATGATAACAGACTTAAGGACGGGTGCCTTGACTGGTGGTGGAGGTGAACAAGCGACGCTGATGGCGGCTGCAATCCAAATGGCCAAATTTTACAACCTTCCCGACACTTGCATTGCAGGTGCAACCGATAGCAAATTGCCAGACGCGCAGAGCGGTTTTGAAAAAAGTTTAGCAATAACTCTGAGTGCGCAGGCTGGGTCAAATGCGATAACTCAGGCTGCAGGAACACAAGCCAGCCTGATGTCAGCCTCCTTAGAAAGCTATGTCATCGACAACGACATGTTAGGTGCAATCATGCGATCGGTCTCACCCATTGAAGTGACGGATGAGCTGCTAAACATCGCAAATATTGCTGAAGTTGTAACAGGCGATGGACACTACCTTGGGCAATCAGAAACGTTTGCAAGGATGCGCAGCGATTTTTTGTACCCTGAAATTGCCAATCGGCAACCCATTGAACAATGGGAGAAAGAAGGAAAGAATGATATCTTTAGTGTCGCCAAAATACGCGTTCAGGAACTATTAACAAAGGCAAAACCAAGCCACCTGCCAGAAAGTATTGAACAAAAGATTCGAAGCGAATTTCAAATATACTTGGACAGATACGAAGATGCGTGATCCATTTTTTATTCATGATATTGCACAGCGTCGACTGCCACGTATCATATATGATTTTATTGTCGGGGGCACTGGCGCTGAAATGGCTGCTGAGAACAACGAAGCAGCGCTAGAACGCGTCAAACTAACCCCCCGCGCACTGATAAATATCGAAGACGTCGATATGAGCACATCCCTGTTAGGGCAAACATACAGTGTACCTTTTGGAGTTGCCCCTATGGGAATGTGCAATCTGATTGCTCCAAACGCGGATAGAACACTATCCCAGAATGCAGCGATCCAAGGGTTTCCCCATTGTGTATCAACGGTCTCCTCAACGACGTTAGAGGATACCTTCCTTCAAGCCCAAAAAAATGCCTGGTTCCAACTTTATGCGGGAACCAACAAGGATTTAACTTGGGAATTGGTCGATCGTGCAGCGCAAACTGGGTATGAACACTTAGTGTATACTGTGGATACACCGCATCATTCACGACGGACCAGAGATTTAGAAAACGGATTTTCTGTTCCATTAAAGATTTGCTTTAAACAGTTTGTCGATTTTGCGCTTCATCCGCGTTGGTCAATTTTCGCACTTTTTGCAGGAACGCCGAAACCGATGAATTTTGTAACATCCAAAATTGAAAGAAAATTCAATCGTAATGATAGCCGAGGCGGTGTTGATTGGGATTTTTTGGCCGAACTTCGTAAAAGATGGCACGGCAAATTAATCCTAAAGGGTATTATGTCACCGGATGATGCCGTTACAGCCAAGCAAAGTGGGTGCGATGCAGTCTATGTTTCAAACCATGGGGGGCGGCAGTTAGACAGCTCTTTAGCATCAATTGAAGTTTTACCAAGGATAAGGGATGCTGTAGGCAATGATTTTACCCTGGTCTTCGACAGCGGAATACGCAGTGCAGATGACATCGTAAGGGCGTTGGCTCTTGGCGCCAATTTTGTAATGATTGGGCGCCCCATATTACTCGCAATCGCCGCCGGAAAGTTGGATACCTATCTGGCCTTGATGACGTTTGATTTGAGGTCTGTCATAGCCCAGCTTGGGGCAACAAAAATTGAACACCTAAACAAAAACGTTTTGGCCACAAAGTCGGAAGATTAAATGACAAAAGAAACACTAAAAATCCGTGGTGGAAACATTTTAGCTCGGGCCTTTAAAGAAAAGGGCGTGAAACACGTGTTCACCCTAGCTGGTGGGTTTTGCAACCCCGCTTTGGAAGGGTTTATGGAATGTCAGATGGCTGTGATAAACACCCCACATGAACAAATCGCAGGCCATCTGGCTGATGGGCATTCTCGGATTACGCGCAAACCAACTGTATGTCTGGTGGGGCCTGAAGGCTTCGCAAACGCAGTTCCGGCAATGTTAGAAGCCGGAGGCGAAAGATCACCGGTGATCTTCGTTACCGGGTCCTCGACCCTGAAACGACAAGGCGCAGGGGGCTTCAAAGAAATCGATGATGTGGCGATCGCGGCCCCGTTGGTGAAATATTCTATTCAAATTACTGACGGTGAACGGATTAGCGAATTTGTTGATCGTGCTTGGACCGCTGCAACATCCGGTTATCCTGGCCCAGTCCATATTAGCTTGCCAGTAGATATTATGTTCTCTTCATTTGACGAAGACGCCGGAAGATCCGAACGCCCCTATAAGCGCGATGCAAAAAAACCCGCTTTAGCGTGGCCAGACCCGACGCGTTTGGCAACAGTTATAGACCTATTGAAGCAAGCAAAACGACCGGTCATTATTGGTGGTCACGGTGTATGGTGGTCTGAATCTGAAAAAAAGTTGGCCAAGGTTGCGCGCGATCTGCGCATACCGGTTTTCAATGTGCCCTATCACAGCAAACTGTTGGGAGAGGAAGAGGAAGCCTATATGGGGCTTGCTGATTTTCACCAGTATCACCCGTCAAAACCAGCCATTCATGAATCGGATTTGGTACTAATGGTTGGCGGTAGATTAGACAATCAGATGAATTTTGGGAACGCACCGTTTTTCATGGAAACTACTACACTGATTTGTATAAATGGAAGCCACGAAGAGCTTGAATTCAACCTTGCCGCGGATGAAACTTTACTCAGTGACCCTGGCGCATTTTTTGATGCGATTTCTGGTGTAGGTATTCAGTGGACAGATTGGTTCGACCTAAACAAACAACGCCGAGAGACATGGGTAACAGATTGGGAAACTCATATCGCGGAAGAAACTAAAAAGGACGCCAACGGCAAAATGCATCCACTTCAATTGGCATTGGATGTAAATGCTAAGATGGGATCTGAGGACTGGCTTGTTTTTGATGGGGGTAACACCCATTTTTGGTCGGAAATTGCAGTAAATATGGCTGGGTGGCGTGGACAAAAATTGGCTGGAATCATGCATCCTGGAAGCTTTAGCCTGTTAGGAGTCGGTGTTTCCTTTGCATTGTCCGCAAAAGCAGCTGCACCCGACAAACAAGTCGTGCTAATTTCTGGTGACGGGGCGTTTTTGTCGGGTGGTCTTTCGATTGAGACGGCGTTTCAAGAGAATCTGCCGATAACGGTCGTCATCGACAACAACGGCGGATTGGATTGCATCAGCCAACAGCAAGAACGCTTGTTTGTAAACGGGAAACACTTTGCGACGGACTTCCGCGACATTCCATTTCACACAATGTTTGAAGGTTTGGGCGGCCACGGTGAAGTGGTCAACACAAGAGAAGAGCTTGGCCCAGCTATGGACCGGGCAATGGCATCCGGCAAACCAGCTTGCGTTAATGTAAAATGCCGTGGTGTTATCAGCCCAATTGTTGCTGCAACATCGGACAAACGCGATAAGGCTTCGATCGAATAATGGCAAAGATCAGCACACACACCCTCGACGGTACAAATGGCAGCCATGCGGCTGGAATCCCTGTAATCTTTAAAAGTTGTGAAACCGGCAAAATTTTGTTTGCAACCCAAACAGATGAAGGTGGAAGATTGACACAAAAGGTGCCAGCCTCTGAACTCGAAAAATCAACAATATATGAGCTTTTGTTTGATGTAGAAAATTACTGGATTGGTCTAGGCCAAAGCAATTCTGAAACAATCCCACAGATTGCACTGCGCTTTAGAATAAACGACACCGATGGCGTATTTCATATGCCAATCATCCTTTCTCCAAATTCGTATTCAACTTGGAAATCTGCATGACGAGTGGATTGCAAATGTCACGTCGCATAAGGCGTACCCCTTACACGACCCGTGTTGAACAGAACAATGTTCGTGGATTTACCGTTGTTAATCATATGCTTTTGCCAAAGGCGTTCGAGCCGAGTGTTGAGGATGATTATTGGCACCTTAAAAAACATGCACAAATTTGGGATGTATCGACCCAACGGCAAGTTGAGTTAAAAGGACCAGATGCCGCAAAGCTCGTACAGATGATGACCCCGAGAAATCTGAGCAAAGCCCGCGTAGGACAGTGTCTGTATGTGCCTTTGGTTGATGAGACTGGTGGCATGATAAATGATCCTGTTCTACTAAAACTTGGCAACGATCATTTCTGGCTTTCCATTGCGGATTCGGATGTTTTGTTGTGGGCCAAAGGTTTGGCAACAGGTGCAAAATTCGATGTGAAAATCATAGAACCAGATGTCTACCCTTTGGCCATTCAGGGACCCAAAGCTGAAGATTTAATAGCTAAACTGTTTGGTGAAGAAGTCCGAGCAATCAAATTCTTTAATTTTGGTTGGATTGACTTTGAGGGCACTAAACAATTGATCGCACGTTCTGGATTTTCCAAACAAGGCGGGTTTGAAATCTACCTGAACGGGAGCAATTTGGGTGGGCGATTGTGGGACGCTGTTTGGGATGCAGGGCAAGAGTTTAACATCCGCGCTGGCTGTCCAAACCTAATTGAACGGATAGAAGGTGGATTGCTTTCTTACGGTAACGAATTCACCCGCGAGAACAATCCATTGGAATGCGGGTTGGTACAATATTGCAGCCTTGATGCGCCCGTCGATTGTCTTGCTAAAGATGCATTATTGAAAATCCACAAACGCGGTATAGACAGAGTGATGCGTGGCATTCTCTTTGACGGGCCCGCATGCCCACCTTGCGGTGAACCGTGGCCTGTATTCACCAACCATACTCAAATTGGCCAAATCACCTCTGCGATTTGGTCTCCAAATTTAAATCAGAACATTGGGCTTTCAATGATCGAAAAAGCGTTTTGGACAGAAGGACAAAAACTGCAAATTTGCATGCCCGAATGCCAGATCAAAAATGGAACTGTGGCGCTATTACCGTTTGTGTAAACCTTTTGTCAAATTCAGTTTTTTGACCCACTTTATTTAAATACGCGAAATTAGCTAAGGCTATCCAACTAAATTATTTCCTAATTTAAAAAGGATCTCTGGTCCCTTTTAGGGACGGCTTTGGTGTTAAAGTCTATGCAATGAAAAACATTCAAGCCCTATTTTCGTACATTTACTGACATCGCGTAGGAGACACTAGTTGGGTTCCGCTCACGCATCTATTTCAAGCTAAACCGTGCCGCTGCTCTTGCCGAGTGGCACCAAATTATTCGGCGCATAGATATTGGCTTTGCTGGCAATCCGTACTGTCTGGGCTTACAAATTTTTTACCTGATTGTGACCTTACGTGCGGACTTCATCAAGGCCAGCGGTGACATGCACCGTACCAAAAGGCTGGACACATGACCGCAACCTCTAAAGTCACTCAAATTAATATTTACAAAAAAGGAGCCGTCCACACACGACAGCACCCAAGGTGGCCCTACCTACCTCAAATAGTGTTCTCTGGCAGTACCATTTATGATTTATCTGAGATGCCAGCTTGCGTTGTGTTAAAAGACCATTATGACTTTGCGGGCAGATAACAAAATTGGAAAGGGCTTCGGATGAATTGTCTCTTCGTTCAAATTAGGTGCCGGCCAGGCACAGCTTATAGCGTTGCCACGCAAATTGTATTGCGAGAGATCCATTCGGAACTCTATTCTACCAGCGGTGACTATGATCTATTGATGAAGCTTTATATTCCAAATGAAAAAGATATTGGAATGTTTATCAATGATAACCTCCTCTACATAGAAGGAATTGAGCGTACTTATACTACACAAACGTTTAAAGCATTCTAAATCGAGATAACTATTTGTGGTTTGGTTCTTAACGAACAATTACAAAATACCCCTGAGGTTCCAGAGTTCGGGAAACAGCTCTACTTCTAACATACGGCGCAGTTATTTCACACCTGATGTGCCGCCAGTGCCACGCTTGAACCCAATGATCCGCTCTACCGTCGTGACATGATTGAAGCGCCAGCGGCGGAAATAATCTTCAAGATCTACCAGCTTTTAGGCAAGCTCATAAAGCGCCCAGTATTGCTGCGGATCTTGATAAACCTCAACCCAAGCCGACATGACGGCATCGTTAGCTAGATGGGGCGTGTCTCTGCTATAAACGGTAGCTGAAAATATTATGTTTGTCGCTTTTGAAAGCATATCAAGCACCACTTGGTACAAGGACTTTATCTGTAATTTCTGTTCCAACATGTTGTATAATTCTGGCCGGTGTTCATGCATTTTCATCATAGCGAGATTGCGGTTTCCAAGCATAAATTCAATTAAACGATACTGATGCGATTGGAAACCAGAAGGTGCTCCTAGATTATCTCAAAACTGAGTGTATTCGCTTGGCGTCATGGTCCGCAGTACGTCCCACGCATTGTTGAGTTGTTCAAATATCCGCGCAACACGCGTCAGCATTTTCATTGCGGGTTCAATTTCTTGATTAATAAGATGAGTACGAGCGGTTGACAGTTCATGTAGACAGAGCCGCATCCACAACTCAGACGTCTGATGTTGGATAATGAACAGCATCTCGTCATGAGCTGCTGATTGAGGTCTTTGTGCGCCCAAAATTGGGTCTAATGGTAAGTAATCAGCGTAGGACATATCCTTAGAAAACGATGTCGTCGCACTGTCTTTTCCAGGGTTAGTGTCAGTCATATTAGGTACCTCCATATATAAAAATATCTTTTTGTTCATGGCGCCACGCGTATAAAATACACACTTTAAGACTGGAGAACGCGCTGTCATGCCTTATTTTATCGCAGTTTTTCCATGCCAAAGCTCACATTTGCCCCGTTTTTTATTGCCTGACTTGGTTTTGATTTCAGCTCCGAAGTAGCGTTAGCGGCTCTTATTGCAACCTTTCCAATTGTAGTAGCAACAGCCGCGGGCCTGCGCGCCGCTTCAGAAAACGAATGGATGCTGCTTAAATCGATTGGCGCTTCTCGGATGTAAACGTTACTTTGCCCACTATTACCATTCAGTCATAAATTTAGGTTAAGCCCTCAATCTGAAGTCTGTACTTATTGATTTTACAAAACCGGCTAGTGCAATAGCCTATCATTTTAGCCATCGCGCTTGCAGTTTCCGCGGTGAACCAAGGCACAGGCCCAGACGCCCCACTTTTTGCAATCTCGGCCTTTAGAGCTTCAATAGCATGTTGACGATTTTGATATTTGATCGTTGCATATGCTTTTGGAGGTATTTGGATATAGTCTCGTGCAACTTTTAGAGCCTGCCCCAACGCATCGCCGGCTTGGACCAATTCGTCCACTATCCCTGCTTGTATTGCAGCATCTACTGGGATTGCCGCACCATTTTGCAAGATGCGGCGCAGATCGTTGGGGGATAACATCGAGCGGATAATTTCCATCAGACCCGCTGGCATTCCAACTCCAACACGAACTTCTGCCAAACCAAACGTGGCACGTGGTCTTGCGATGCGGTAATCTGAACTTATAATGGGAAAAAACCCACCTGCAATTGCGGCTCCTTCTACCGCAACAATAAATGGCTTGGAAAACGCGAATATCTCTAAGAATGTCTTATGAAATCCGTCAACAATGGCCTGTTGGGCTGCAAGATCATAGTGCTGGGCTTCTTTGAGATTGAGGCCTGCGGAAAACACTTTTAGATCGCTTGCCAAAACAACTGCCTTAGTAGCGTCATCGCTCGCTAGTTTGACAAACAAGGTTTCCAATTCGCCTAGTGACTTTGGATTAAATGCATTTACTGGAGCATTCTGCATTGTTACCAGCATAACACCATCATTCTGTAATTCTAATTGAAGCCAGTCTTGATCACTCATTTTAAACTCCCGAATGCCATTTTCAGTTACTGTATTTAAAACTTAACGACTTCTTAACACTTTTCCACAAAGATGTTGCACATCACAACAGCGCTAAACGGGTCCTATAAGATTGAACAACTAGATATATGCCAGACGATTTTGGGTATCCCAGCGTGATTACAAACCGCCCTCAAACACACCCCTCTTGGCCACTCTGATCCGGTAAAGGCGCAACAGGGGCGGGGTGTGGCGTTGGTCGGAGTGAAAGGGGCTGCAGGAATGTCCATCTTTATTCACTCACCAATCTCAAGCTAAACCGTGTCCCTGCTCTCGCCGAGTGGATTCAATTATTATGTGCGTAGATGCAGGTTATTTTTGCAGTCTGATGCGTGTTTTCATTAGTTTGACGGCACCAAACAAGCGCTAAATTTTAGTCTAACTCGAGACCACATTGGGGATGTCAAAACGGGCTCGCGGTGGGATCAATTTGGCCGCTGTGTGTCTGGCAAATTGGAAGGGGTAGAACTTTCGCAGGTCCAAAGCGACAAGCAGTTCATGTGGGCTTGGATTTCATTCCGCCGGCATACAAGCTTTTACATGTTTTATGCCTCATCAATTCAGCTGCTTGATACTCAAAAATCTGGAGTTGCGACGCCAAAATAAGGTGGCGTTGCTGAGCCCCGTGGCCTGCCGCAAATATGCCAAGGACGAAAGCCCATGATCGGACAGGTGCCCGACCACCAAAATTCCGCGATTGAGAGAACGAATTTGTTTTGGTCGGGTCGGGCCTGACATGACGCCTCACGAGGTTCACTGTTTGAACTGATAGATAGCGTAAAGGCCTGGGATTCGTTAATCTAAGCATGAGAATCACAGTTATCCTTGACAAGAATTTGCCTTTTGGAGCGCAACAAGAATGAACATTCTATTTATCATGTATGATCAACTGCGTTTCGATTATCTATCTTGTGCGGGTCACCCGCATTTGCATACACCGAATTTTGACCGAGTGGCAGCTCAGGGGGTTCGGTTTACCAACGCCTATGTGCAATCGCCTGTCTGTGGTGGGTCGCGCATGTGTTTTTATACGGGCCGCTATGCCTCGTCGCATGGCGCCCATTGGAACGGCTTTCCTCTAAGGGTTGGGGAGATGACGATGGGCGATCACCTGCGCAACTCTGGTATGAGTTGCTGGTTGATCGGCAAGACACACATGAAGGCAGATGTGGTTGGCATGGAACGGTTGGGGCTCAGTACCGATAGCATCATTGGGGCACGACAGGCGGAATGTGGATTTGACACATGGATTCGCGACGATGGTCTCTGGGGGCATGGGCCTGATGGCTTTTATGACGAGAAACGCTCGCCCTATAACGCATACCTGAACTCCAAGGGCTATGAGTCCGAAAATCCATGGGCTGATTTTGCCAATGCGGGGGTGGATGGCGAGGATGTCGCCAGCGGCTGGATCTTTAAAAATGCCGATAAACCGGCGAATATTATGGAGCAAGACAGCGAAACTCCTTGGCTGACCACAAAAACACTGGAATTCATTGACCAGATGGACGGTAAGGAGCCTTGGCTCGCCCATGTGAGCTATATCAAGCCGCATTGGCCTTATATTGTGCCCGCGCCCTACCACAATATGTTTGACGCGAGCCATGTCTCGCCTGCGACCCGCCATGAGGTTGAACTGGAGGATCCGCATCCCGTCTTTGGCGCCTATCAAGGCAATAAGATAGCGCTGGCTTTCCAGAAAGAAGAGGTGCGCCAGAAGGTTATTCCCGCATATATGGGGCTGATCAAGCAATGTGACCATCAGCTTGGCCGTCTTTTGGATCATCTCGAAGACAAAGGCCGTCTGCAGGACACCATGATTGTGCTGACGTCAGACCACGGCGATTACCTTGGTGATCACTGGCTTGGCGAAAAAGACCTATTCCACGACCCTTCTGCTAAGGTTCCAATGATCATCTATGATCCGCGCGCGCATGCGGATGCGACCCGGGGAACGACCTGTGACGCTTTGGTGGAATCAATCGATCTTGCGGCAACGTTTGTTGAGGCTGCCGGAGGCAAGGTGGCCGATCATATCCTCGAAGGCCGTAGTCTGATGCCTTGGCTAAAGGGCGAAAGGCCCGAGTGGCGCGAGTATGCAATAAGTGAATATGATTACTCTGCCACGCCGCAGGCCATGCAATTGGGGCTGGAGCCTCGAGACGCGCGCCTTTTTATGGTGTTTGATGGCCGCTATAAGCTGATGCATGCCGAAGGCGGTTTCCGCCCAATGCTGTTCGATCTTGAAACGGACCCGGAAGAATTTTACGATCTGGCCAAGGGCGATAGTCATAAGGCAGAGGTTGATCGCCTCTATGGCCATCTCGCCAAATGGGGGCTGAGAATGAGCCAGCGTGTCACCAAATCTGAAGATGACATCAAGGCCATGCGGGGGCGATCACTCCGGCGTGGGATCTTACCGTTCCTAGCGGATGGCACCGAAGTCGATGAAGAGCTCCTCTCAAAATACCGAGGCAAGGTAAAACAAAAATTCGTTGAATAATTAAAGCATATTCAGAACTGATTGCGTAAAGCACACAGATCCGCAAGATGCTAGAACCTGCAAACGGCTTGATAGCGAGTCCTTAAAATTTTCTGAGGATGGCCAAAAAGAAATATTTGACTTTCAGGATCGTGTATTGGCGAATGTTCAGCTGGCGCTTCAAGTTATCGTGACACGAAGTCCAGGCGAAGCACGGCAGCTGGTTTCCGAAAAAGAGGATATCGAGGCCTTGAACAAGAACTGCAGCGCAAGCATCTGGGGCAATTGCTCGATGGATTGACTGAAATCATCGCAACCAGCAACATTCATCAAAAAACGATGCGGGCGCTCAAACAGGTTAATACCTGCTTCTCAAAGGTCACATATCCCATTTTGTCTGAAACCGATGACTTACTGGACAGCAGGTTGTCTGAGCCCAAAATAGTTTAGGGCATAGGTGATATAACTTGCCCGAAACACCTGCGGCGCGTCTGGAGCTCATAACATCCAGCCCATCATTTAGATGAAGCTCAACCTCACGCAGTAAGACCAATATTTTTTGTATCATAGTATAATGGGCCATCCACCGAGTCAAAAATTATCCAATTTCAGAAGATGCCGCCCAGAGGTTTATGCCTTGATCGCCGGACAGCCGGTCAATTTCCGAAAGCTCGTCTGCTGTGAAATTTAAATTTTCTACTGCTCCAACACAGTCCAAAACTTGTTCTGGCTTTGATGCGCCGATGAGGGCAGTGGTTACTCTTCCACCCCGTAAAACCCAGGCTAAAGACATTTGTGCTAACGTCTGGCCACGGCCGGAGGCTATAACCTTCAGTTGGTTCAGGGTCTCGACAAGCTCCGGGCTAATTTTATCTCTGTCAAGACTTTTACCCTGCATTGCACGACTGTCATTCGGCACTCCATTTAAGTATTTATTTGTGAGCATGCCTTGAGCAAGCGGCGTAAAGGCAATTGATCCCACGCCCAGATCCTCGAGCGTGTCGAGAAGCCCGTCTTCTTCAACCCAGCGATTGAACATATTGTAGCTGGGTTGATGAATGATGCATGGGGTGCCTAAATTATTTAAGATTTTCACCGCCTCTTTGGTGCGCTGGCTGTTGTAGCTTGATATGCCCACATATAATGCCCGACCTGATTTAACGATGTGATCCAAGGCGCCCATCGTTTCTTCTAAGGGTGTGTTTGGATCAAAGCGGTGTGAATAAAAAATATCGACGTAATCCAACCCCAGTCGTTTTAGTGACTGGTCACAAGACGCGATTAAGTACTTCCGGCTTCCCCATTCGCCATAAGGCCCGGGCCACATGTCATAGCCTGCTTTTGAGCTGACAATTAATTCGTCTCTAAGCCCCGAAAAGTCAGTTTTTAGGATTTCTCCGAAGGCCTCTTCCGCACTGCCGGCGGGGGGGCCATAATTATTGGCTAGGTCAAAGTGAGTGATGCCATTATCGAAAGCTGTCTGGCATATGTCTCGTTTGATCTGATGTGGAAAATCATGTCCAAAATTATGCCAGAGACCAAGGGAAATAACTGGCAATTTTAACCCCGATTTACCGCAATGGCGGTAAGCCATTTTATCATAACGATTTTGGCTTGGAGTATAGTCCATGATTGTGATCCTGTAATGATTGACCTGAAGAATATGTTACAAATATTGATCTTATTGTACAATACTTGGGCCGCAAGGTCACCAAATCAAATTTATGTCAGTTAGATCACGCTTGAAGTATTGAACAAATTGCTGGCTCGAATGCCGTCCAATATCAATTTGATTGAAATCAAAAGTAAGGCCCAGGTCACAAGTTTGAAAAACAACACTTCAGGGATCAGTTTGACAGCCCTGACCCCAAGATAAACTGCCGCTGCGGCCGGTATTATCAAAAACAATGAGATATAGGTGCTCTCTAAATTAATCTGACCCAACCAGATATAGGGAAACAATTTGATGAAGTTAACGTAGGAGAATATGATGACTGAGGTGCCTACAAACACTGTTTTCGGCAATTGCAAAGGTAGCGCGAAGATTTGCCATGGTGGGCCGCCGTTGTGGCTGATGAAGCTGGTGAAACCAGCAATAGTTGTCCAGAAATATCCCTTTGGAGAATTCAATTTTTGCGTATTAAGCCTAGGTCTTTGGGATTTTTCGAGCAACATCTTTAAGGCATAAACAGTTCCCATCACCCCAATGAGCAGGGTAATTATCCACTCTATAATTAAATGGGCGGTCAAAGTTCCGATCACGACACCAGCCGTCATGCCAATAAATGCCAATTTCAAAACAGCTTTGTCGTAATCTCGCCGATAAGCCATCAGTGCAAAAATATCTGACACAATATAGACCGGTAACAGTAATCCAGCTGCCAATATTGGTGACATGAATAGTGACAAACTTGGCACCGCTAAACCCGCTATAACCGGCAAACCGCCTTTTCCCAAGCCGACAAACACAGCCGCCATCACGGCCATCAACCAAAATATATAACTGGTTTCCATTGCTGGCTTAACTCCATTTTGCTGCGTTGGCTTTTGACTTTAGGTAGTGAGACAACCATTTTGATATTGAATATCAAAACTATTGGTAATCCGGTAATTGTAAAAAAACTTTTTGCCAACAACAGTACCTAAAAAGGTAAGTTAATGCTTACTCAGAGACCTGCAGTATGAATGTCATAACGAGACGGTAGCCTGGTCAAGCGTTCTGCTCCGTGTCGCGGATCAATTTCCAGTTTATCGCATCGAGCAGCGCTTCAAAACTCGCGTCGACAATATTCGCCGACACCCCAACAGTCGACCAACACCGGCCCTTGCTGTCTTCACAATCGATCACCACCCGGGTGACGGCCTCGGTGCCGCCTTGGGTGATGCGCACCATATAATCGGTCAAGTGCATATCATCGATCATCTCCTGATATGGACCCAAATCTTTGGCCAGTGCCTTGGACAGCGCATTCACTGGGCCACGGTCATTGCCCAATTCATCCATCGATTCACTAACCGACATTTTTTTCTCACCGTTAATTCGCACCACAACCACGGCCTCAGAGAGAGACACCATGCGATTATATTTATTTTTGCGGCGCTCCACTGAAACTTTATAGCGTTTTACATCAAAAAACTCAGGACAAATCCCCAACTCACGGCGTGCCAATAGCTCAAAACTAGCTTGGGCCGTGTCATAAGAATAGCCTTCAGATTCGCGGGTTTTCACCAGTTCCAGAATGCGGCCCAAGGCTGGGTCACTTTTTTCGACCACCAAATTGGCCTCACGCAAGCGTTGGCGCAAGTTCGATTGGCCCGCTTGGTTGGACATGGGAATGTCGCGCTGGTTGCCCACCAATGCAGGGTCAATATGCTCATAGGTGGTAGGGTCCTTTAATATAGCACTGGCATGCAGCCCGGCTTTGTGGACAAAGGCGCTGGAGCCAACAAAGGGTGCCTGAGCTGTGGGAATCCGGTTTAAAATATCGTCTAAAACCCGCGAGGCCCGTTTAAGATCCTGCAACGCGGCAGGCGTGACGCCCAAGGAATATTTTGACCTGTAAGGCTCTTTCAAACATAAAATCGGCAAAAGGGAGATTAAATTGGCATTGCCGCACCGTTCTCCCAATCCGTTGAGCGTACCTTGAATTTGGCGTGCACCTGCATCCACAGCCGCCAGTGTATTGGCCACCGCGTTTTCCGTGTCATTATGCGTATGAATGCCTAGCCGATCACCCGAGATGCCGGAGGCAATTACCTCGCCGACGATCTGACCAATCTCAGCAGGCAGCACCCCGCCATTGGTATCACACAGCACAATCCAGCGCGCGCCGGCATTATAGGCAGCGTGAATAGTCTCCAACGCATAGGTCGGATTGGCCTTATACCCATCAAAAAAATGTTCGGCATCAAACAGGGCTTCGCGGTCCTTTGCCACCACGTACTCAATTGAACGGGTGATGTTTTCGGTGTTTTCTGCAAGCGTGATTTCAAGCGCTGTCTCAACGTGAAATTCATGGGATTTGCCAACCAAACAGACCGCAGGGGTCGCACCGTTGAGAATTCCATTCAAGGCATCATCATTTTCGGCAGATCGTCCGGAGCGTTTGGTCATACCGAAGGCCGTAAAGGTTGCCCTTAGGTTGGGTTTGCTGTCAAAAAACTCACTATCAACCGGATTGGCGCCGGGCCAACCGCCCTCGATATAGTCCAACCCAAGGTTATCCAGTGTTGCGGCTATCTGGTGTTTTTCGGCAAGCGAAAATTGGACCCCTTGCGTCTGTTGGCCGTCCCGCAGTGTGGTGTCATAAACATACAATCGTTCTTTATTCATCGCGAGGGCTCCAGTTTTGTGCATCAAAACGAGCAGCCGACCAAAGGTCAACCCCGGCCTTGCGTATCTGTCTCTTCAGATCATGGCTGCTTGGACGTTGCTCGGCTTTGGGGGCAATGCCGATTGTTAAATCCCAATGGCTGGCATGTCGTTTTACTTCGACCGCGAGATGGACCTCGTGGGATCAGAAAAACATATTTTGCGATCAAAGTAGAAATGCTTTGGCATTTATATGCACTTCCAACACAATGTGTTTCAAAGAATTAGCAAACTGCGAGGATGAACTATGATTGATCTTTACACTTGGACCACACCAAATGGCCGCAAAGTATCAATTCTACTGGAAGAGTTGGGCATCCCTTACACTGTTCATTCCATCGACATATCAAAGGACGAACAATTCAAACCCAGTTTTTTGAAGATTGCGCCTAACAATCGAATTCCCGCGATTGTTGATCATGAAACTGGATCGCATCTGATGGAAACAGGCGCCATCATGATGTATCTTGCGAACAAGTATGATAAATTCCAATGCGCAGGCGAAGAATACTGGCGCATGGTGGAGTGGTTGATGTGGCAGATGGGCGGCCTCGGCCCGATGCTTGGGCAAGTGCATCATTTTGTTAAATACAACAAAGGCAAATCTGCATATGGGGAAGAACGGTTTTCTGCGGAGGGCAATCGCCTTTACCGTATCTTGAACGAGCGCCTCGCCGGACGAGATTTTATTGCCGGTGCAGAGGCTGGCACCTACTCAATCGCCGACATGGCCTGTTGGCCATGGGTGTCACGATTTGAATGGCAAGAAATCGATTTGAAAGACTTTCCTTACGTGCGTGACTGGTATCTGCGCATAGCGGCACGGGAGGCTGTACAAAAAGGCTATTCGGTTCCAAAATTCACAACTGAGGTGCCTATGCCATGACGATCACAACTATTTAGTTACTTATTAAAAGGTAAGCTGCACTTTCATAGCCTGGCTGCTATCGGTGGAGTTGCTAAATCAGCAACAAACCCGTGAATCAAATCCAGCGCAGCAACAAGCCAATGGCAACGCCAAACACAGAGTGCACGGCCAAGACTGACAGGCAAGCGGTTCCTGGTTGAGGTGTTTTGCGTCCCATGATGCCTGCGCCCATGGCGGGCATGAAAAAGAACCATGGCACTGCAACGCTGAGAACACCAAAGATCAGCCCGTCGGCCCAGGTCGGTGATAGTATCCCAAACGTCTTCCATAAAATTACATAAAGAACGACATAGAAAAACCCGACCAGATAATGAAGCATCCAGCCAATTAACAATTCGTTTGGATAGGCTGGCATGGCTTGGAGCGGATGATTGAACAGTTTGCGCTGCTCAATCGATGCTCGCAACCAGCGTCCTACGATAGCCCAATCTGTTGGTGGTAAGCCTCCAACGCGATGGCTAAGGCGTTGCCAAATATCCAAGATCGCAACCGATAAAATGGAGACGGCAATGATAGATATAGCTGAATCGATAATCATTTTTGCTCCAAGGATGTTAGCTAACATGTTTGATGGACGGATCCTTAATATTACTTACATTAACGGGATAGAAATTTTCAGACAATGCAAATAATTCTATATTTGGGACCGTTTTATCGCGCTCCTGTGGTTTCATCCTGAGCCGAAATTTTTGCAGCCAGTCGCATGAAGCCCCGTGTTTCCTCCGCAGTTAGATTTTGCAGAATGATGTCTTGCACGTTTTGAACCACAGGGTGCAGGCGGGTGAGAATGCGGTGTCCTTCATCGGTTAAACTCAAAACCCGCGCGCGGCGGTCTTGGGAATTGGTTTGTCGTTGCACTAAGCCTTTGGCAACAAGTCGGTCAACGATGCCGCCGATTGTGGCACGGTCAATGGCGATTGCACTGGCGAGAGTCGCTTGATCAATGTTGGGTTGGTCTTGCAAAATCGACAGCGCAGCAAACTGTGGGGAGGTTAAGTCAAAACCCGCGTCGCGCATGTGTTGGGCAAAAATCGAAGACGAAATTTGTTGAAGTCGACGGATGATGTGGCCGGGCATGGTATGAATTTCAGACATGGGATCAGCTTAATCCGCAGGGCAAAATTGGCAAGCAGGCACGTAATATTAGAACTATAATGCATATAATGTGAAATTTGGCCCGAAGAGGCAGCTAATTTCCCTGAAAATGATTTGAAAAATGCTTTATTTTGCATTAATTTGAGCAGCAAGCGCTCAGGGCTTTGTCTCCCGTGCAAAACACCCAGTCGAGGAGGACGTGATGTCCAAGATGATCGATTTTCAGACCAACCCATCCCTCTATCGCCACTGGAGGATTGAGTATGAGGGGCCGGTTGCGAACCTCATCATGGATGTAGATGAAAATGGTGGGCTGTTTGAGGGTTATGAGTTGAAGCTGAACTCCTATGATCTTGGCGTGGATATTGAGCTCAACGACATTGTGCAACGTATGCGTTTCGAACATCCAGAGGTCAAAGTCGTTGTGATGAAATCCGGCAAGGATAAGGTGTTTTGTGCTGGTGCAAATATCCGCATGCTGGGCGGCGCGGCCCATAGTCATAAAGTGAATTTCTGTAAATTCACCAATGAGACCCGTAATACATTTGAGGCCGCTGAAGCGGATTCTGGTCAAAACTATATTGCTGCAATCAAAGGCGCTTGTGCCGGTGGGGGCTATGAACTGGCGCTGGCGTGCAACCATATCATGCTGACTGATGATTCAACCTCTGCGGTTGGGCTTCCTGAAGTGCCATTATTGGCAGTTTTGCCGGGGACAGGGGGCCTGACCCGTGTGACTGACAAGCGCAAAGTTCGCCGGGACTTGGCGGATATTTTTTGTTCTATTGAAGAGGGGGTGAAGGGCAAGCGGGCCTTGCAATGGCGACTGGTCGATGAGGTGATAGCGAATTCAAAGTTTGACGATGCTGTGATTGAGCGCGCTCAAAAAATGGCAGCGGAGTCCAAGAAAACCGATGTGGGCGAAGGTGTCACCTTTGGGCCATTGAACCGCGTGATCACACTTACCGCTGTGACCTATGATCTGATCGAAGTTGAGCTGGACCACGCCGGACGTAAGGCAACGATCACATTGAAGGGCCCATCCGAGGCTGCCCCCGTCGATATGTCCACCTTTCAAGCACAGGGCGACCAGGCCTATCTATTGAAACTTGCCCGCGAGTTGGAAGATGCGATCCTGCATTTACGCAGCAATGAAAACGAATTGGGCCTATGGTTGTTTCGCACCCAAGGGGACCCGGTGCTTTTTGCAACGCATGAGGCGCTTTTGGCCGATAACGCGGATCACTGGCTGGCAAATGAGGTGCAGCAGTTTTGGAAGCGGACGCTGAAGCGCATTGACGTGACCTCCCGTTCACTTGCAGCTTTGATTGAGCATGGCTCCTGCTTTGTTGGGGTTCTGGCCGAGATCTTATTCGCGGTCGACCGTAGCTATATGATGGAAGATGAATTTGAGGGAGACAATCGCCCAATCGCCGCGATCACCCTGACAGATGCAAATTTTGGCCGTTATCCAATGGGCAATGCCATCACCCGCTTGCAAACGCGGTTTTTGGCGGAGCCTGAGCATGTGGAGGATTTAAAGTCCTCAATTGGACAGGCGATGGAGGCAGAGGAGGCAAATGATTTAGGGCTTGTCACGGTGACCCTAGATGACATCGACTGGGAAGATGAGGTGCGAATTTTCATCGAAGAGCGCGTGTCTTTTTCGCCCGATGCTATGACCGGCATGGAGGCCAATCTGCGCTTTGCCGGGCCGGAAACAATGGAGACCCGCATTTTTGGGCGTTTGACCGCTTGGCAAAATTGGATCTTCAATCGCCCAAATGCGGTTGGACCCGATGGGGCTTTGCAGCGCTACGGCACCGGTGTGCGCGGTGATTATACTATGGAACGCGTTTAAGGCGCCAAAAGCAATAGACGCGCGAGGCTGTGCGTTGTGATCTTAGGAGGCAAAAATGTCCGATCTACTCGATGTAAGCTATGACACAAAAATTCCGAATAATGTGGGTTTAAGTAGTGACCGTAAAGTTCTCAAAGCTTTAGAAAAATGGCACCCGGGATACATCGATTGGTGGAATAAACTTATTCCGCAAAACTTCCAAGAGTCGATGGTCTACCTGCGCACTGCGGTTTCTGTGGACCCGAAAGGCTGGGCCAAATTTGATTATGTGAAAATGCCGGATTACCGCTGGGGGATTTTGCTGGCTCCGCAGCTTGAGGACCGGGTGATCCCGATGGGTGAGCACAAGGGACAACCAGCGTGGCAAGAAGTGCCTGGCGAATACCGCAACATGCTCAAGCGTTTGATTGTCATTCAAGGCGATACTGAGCCAGGATCTGTAGAACAACAACGCTTCCTTGGGCTAACAGCGCCTTCGCTGTATGACATGCGCAACCTGTTTCAGGTGAATGTAGAAGAGGGCCGCCATCTTTGGGCTATGGTCTATCTGCTGCAAAAATATTTTGGCAAAGATGGTCGTGAAGAAGCGGATGATCTATTGGTGCGATCCTCGGGATCTGAGGAAGCCCCACGCATGCTGGGCGCGTTTAATGAGGAAACGCCAGATTGGCTGTCGTTTTTTATGTTCACCTATTTCACTGACCGTGATGGTAAGATGCAGCTGGAAAGCTTGGCGCAATCAGGTTTTGATCCGCTCAGCCGGACCTGCCGCTTTATGTTGACCGAAGAGGCGCACCACATGTTTGTGGGTGAGACGGGCGTTGGCAGGACCATCCAAGCCACTATCGATGCGATGAATAAGGCCGGGATCACAGATCCAACTGATATCGGTAAAATCCGCGACCTTGGCGTCATCGATTTGCCGACGATTCAGAAAAAGCTGAACCTGCATTATTCATTGTCGCTAGATTTGTTCGGTCAAGAAGTGTCAACAAATGCGGCCAATGCCTTCAACCACGGCATCAAGGGCCGTTATATGGAAAAACGTATTGATGATGACCACCAGCTTCAAAATGATACTTATGTGGTGCGCAATGTGGTCGATGGGAAGATTGTCTCTCAAGAGGTTCCAGCGCTTACGGCGATCAACATGCGCCTGCGTGATGACTATATCCGGGATGCCTCTGGTGGGATTGGTCGTTGGAACAAGCTGATTTCCAAGGCCAATATCGAATTCCAATTGGCTTTGCCAGATGAGGCGTTTCACCGTCAAATTGGGGTGTTTTCCGCCATTAAGACTGATCCCGATGGGAGCATCATCACCATGGAAGATTGGGAGCGCCGCAAAGGAGACTGGCTGCCCACGCTGGCCGATGGGGATTATATCCAATCGCTTATGGTGCCTTGTTACGAGGCGGGAAAATACGCGTCTTGGATTGCTGCCCCGAAGGTGGGCATCGACAATAAGCCCGGCGACTTTGAATACGTCAAATTGCACATGGCATGATGACTGGTTTTGGAAAGGGCGCTCTGTCCCTTCCGCAGAATTTATGGCTAAAAAGGCGGCTTGAGATGACACAATCTAGCAACACCTGCGCAGCAGTTCTGGATCCGGTCCTAGGCTTGTCTTCTGGTATTCTGTCACTGAAGGAGGCAAGGCTATGACCGCGCCATTCAAACAACATCTCATTGATCCCGAAATCTGCATCAGATGCTACACCTGTGAGATGACCTGTCCGGAAGAGGCGATTGAGCATGATGACAACAACGTAATTGTAGATGCCACTAAATGTAATTTTTGCATGGATTGCATTCCAGTCTGTCCAACCGGATCGATTGATGAATGGCGGGTGGTGGCTGGCAAAGATGCGGCCTATTCTCTGGAGGATCAATACAGCTGGGAGGAGCTGCCCGACCAAGAGGAGATAGCTCCGTCTACGACCGCAGCGACCGCGGATGATTTGGATCCTGTGTCTGCCTTACTGGCAGAGGCTCACAAAGGTGCAGGCGGCAAAGCCAAAGCCGCAAGCTCGGCGGCAAAACCGACGGTAAATCTGTATAACCTTAGCCATCCGGTCGAGGCTGTGGTCCAAGGCAATTACCGTTTGACCATTAACACCTCCGATGCAGACACCCGCCATATTATTCTTGAGTTCCAAGGTAAACCTTTTCCTGTTTTGGAAGGTCAGTCATTGGGTGTTATTGCCCCGGGTGTTAATTTTGAGGGCAAGGCACATCTGCCGCGGCTCTATTCTGTGTCCAGCCCGCGTGATGGGGAACGTGCGGGCTATCACAATGTGTCGTTGACGGTGAAACGTGAAAAAGGGGGGCTGTGCTCCAATTTTCTGTGTGATCTTGCGAAGGGTGATAAAATCAATGTCACTGGTCCTTTTGGCACCACCTTCCTGTTGCCATCCGACCCTGATGCGCGGTTATTGATGATTTGTACTGGCACCGGCTCTGCACCAATGCGCTCCTTCACCATGGCGCGGCAACGTATGGTGGGCGAAAAGCCTGGTGGCATGGTCATGTTCTTTGGCGCCCGCACGCCAGATAGCCTGCCATATTTCGGCCCGTTGAGTAAAATTCCCTCCGACATGTTGCAACAGTATTTGGTGTTCAGCCGTATGCCGGGTGAGGCGAAGGAATATGTCCAAGACCGGATGCGCCGTGAGGCTAATTTGGTGGCTGAAATGCTGCAAGATACAAATACTTACATCTACATATGTGGCCTGAAGAGCATGGAGGCTGGGGTTGAAGCGGCGTTTGATGCGATTGCCAAAACCCTGGGGCAAGACTGGACCTATCTGCGCGACACGATGCGCGAGGATGGTCGCTATCATGTGGAAACCTACTAAGTGCATAATATATTAAGACTTCTGGTCGCTATGGTCCAGACTGGTGCTGCGGGTGTTGAAGGTGGAGCATAATGACAGTGGTTCTGCGGCGGAGGTTCAGGATTTGATCGTATTGGTCGGAACCCGCGTGCGCGCTTGCCGTAAGGGGCTTGGTTTTTCGCGCCAAGAGCTCTCATTGCGTTCTGGTGTCTCGACCCGTTATCTGGCTCAGCTTGAAAGCGGTTTGGGCAATATTTCGATTGGGTTGCTTAAGCAAATATCCATTGCCTTGGAAACTCCAGTGGCGTCCCTGATCAGTGCTGATGCGCCTCAAAGTTCTGAAGAGGCCCGATTGTTGCAGCTCTATCTCGCAGCTGATGCTTCAAATCGCGCGCGCGTTTTGCAGGTTTTGGATCCGTCGACTGATGCCAAGTCCAAAGCCACGCGCATCTGCCTGATAGGTTTGCGCGGTGCGGGAAAATCCACGCTGGGCGCTTTGGTGGCGCAAGATCTTGATCTACCATTTATTGAGCTTAACGCGCAGATTGAGGGTAAGATCGGGGTGCCTATTGGTGAAATTATAGCGCTCTATGGCGAAGACGGGTACAGACAAATTGAAGCTGAAACCTTAGATTACCTCATTGAGAGACATGACAAAATGATCTTAGCGGTTGCTGGGGGGATTGTCTCTTCTGCGCAGACGTTTGAGCGCCTTTTAAGCAATTTTCACTCTGTCTGGATCAAGGCCCGCCCCGCAGAACATATGGACCGGGTGCGTGCGCAGGGAGATTTGCGCCCAATGGCCGGAAACCCGCAAGCGATGGAACAGCTGCGGCAAATACTCAAAGCCCGAGAGACCCGATATGAGCAGGCGGCCTATCAGCTTGATACCAGCGGCAAGAAGATTCAAACATCACGCTCTGAGCTTAAAGAATTGTTGGTGACTAATAATGTCGCCCGGCAGTTGTGATGAGTACGTAAGCTAAATAAGGATGATCTCTATGAACGTCACCACACGCAGCGAGTCCGATGTTGGCTATGTTGAAATCGACAATGCCCCGGTAAATGCAATTGGGCAGTCGGTCCGTCAAGGCTTGCTGGATGCGGTCCATTGGGCCGAAAAACTAAGGCTGACGCGGGTGATTTTGAGTGGAAAGGGCCGGGCTTTTGCAGCGGGCGCTGATGCCCGTGAGTTTGATCTTGCGCCGCTCGAACCACATTTGCCCGATGTAGTGAATGCCATTGACGAAAGCTTTGTGCCTTGGATCGCGGCGATCAATGGGGTTGCTCTCGGGGGTGGCGCGGAAATTGCTATGGCCTGTCGGATGCGGATCATCGCACCGGCGGCGCAGATTGGCCTGCCAGAGGTCACCCTCGGGGTGATCCCCGGAGCCGGTGGCACGCAACGCCTGCCTAGGCTTGTGGGACTAGTAAAGGCATTGGAGATGATAAGCTTTGGCAAGCCTCTTGGAGCGCAGGCGGCGTTGGCTGCGGGATTGGTGCATGCGATTGAGGATGATCCGGTGGCTGAGGCTTTTATGGTCAATACCGAAGAGTTGGGCTGCATCGTGCCCACGTGGGAATTGCCCGCACCAGATCACGATCAATCAGTGATTGCGCTGGCGCGGTCAGCCTGCGCGCGCAAAAGCCACCATCAAGAGGCACCTCGACGGGCGATTGATGCGATTGAACAGGGTTTGACCCTTCCGTTCCATGCAGCACTGCCCGTGGAACGGGTCACGTTTTTAGAACTTAAAACCGGGTCCCAATCCAGAGCACTGAGGCATATGTTTTTTGCGGAACGTGTGGCGAAAGCCCCCAATTGGCTGAGCCAGCCTGCAGTTCAGTTGGATCATATCGTCGTCGTGGGTGGTGGAACCATGGGTACAGGAATCGCCTATGCTTTGCTGCATGCCGGGGCGCGGGTGACCTTGATTGAGACCGACCGTGATGGAGTGACGCGGGCATTGAACAATTTAGCGCAAATTATTGAGGCAAGTTTCACGCGCGGGCTGATCACTGAGGCCGAGGCGCAAGATCGGCAAAACCGCTTTACAGCCACAACCGACTATGCCCAAGCCTCCGATGCGATGCTGGCCATAGAGGCGGCTTTTGAGAGCATGGAGGTGAAGACACAGATATTCACTCGGCTCGAGGCTGTTATGCCTACAGATGCTATTTTGGCCACCAACACCTCTTATCTGAACATTGATGAGATGGCCGCATGTGTGGCGGATCCGTCGCGGGTGGTTGGCCTGCACTTTTTTGCCCCAGCCCATATTATGAAGCTGTTGGAAATTGTGCGTGGCGCGAAGACCAGCGATCAGGCTTTGGCCACTGGGTTTGACTTGGCCAAACGGCTACGCAAGGTGCCAGTGCTGGCGGGGGTCTGCGACGGATTTATTGGTAATAGAATTTTGGCACGCTATCGTGAGGCCGCTGATACTGTGTTTATGGATGGCTCCACCCCTTGGGAGGTCGACGAGGCTATGGTTGAGTTTGGCTATCCTATGGGCCCGTATGAGTCGCAGGATTTGTCTGGGCTCGACATCGCCCATGCCAACCGGCGTAGGCAAGACGCCACGAGAGATCCGAACCGCCGCTACATTCCCATTGCAGACCGAATGATTGAGCTGGGAAAACTTGGCCGAAAAACGGGCGCCGGTTGGTATCGTTATCCGGGTGGCAAGGGCAAGGTGGAAGATCCAATTGTAGCTGATCTAGCCAATGAAGAAGCCCATTTTGCGGGGCGCACACGCACGGATTATGTGCCAGCAGACATTAGAAACCGCCTGCTCTTGGCGATGATCAACGAGGCGGCGAATATTTTGTACGAGGCCATCGCACAATCGGCCCGCGATATCGATATTGTTACGGTATCTGGTTATGGCTTCCCGCGCTGGCGTGGCGGATTGATGCAATATGCAGACAGTCTTGGGGTGCAGGCGATCGTGCGAGAACTTGAGGTTTTGGCCAAAGAAGATCCCATTGCATGGCAGATCAGCCCTCTGCTGCGCGCCTGCGCCAAAGATGGCAGCACCCTAGCGGATTATACTGCTTAAACCTCAGGTAGGACAAAACTTGACAGCTTGGCGGCTTGTTTGATATTTAGTATGTATACATACTAAATGGAGGGCTGGTTATGCAGTATCATCTCAATGGATTTCTCAGCGGAGATCCCTCTATAGCCTTGGCCGGTCCTGACGCAGGGACCGTGTGCGATGACGTCGATGTATTGATTGTGGGCTGTGGTCCGGCAGGGCTCACGCTTGCCACCCAGCTGGCCGCATTCCCAGAAATCACGACTATGCTCACCGATCTTAAACCTGGACTGCTTGAGGTCGGGCAGGCGGATGGATTGGCGTGTCGATCCGTGGAGATGTTTGAGTCTTTTGGATTTGCTGAAAAAGTTCTCAAAGAGGCCTATTGGGTGAATGAAGTTGGCTTCTGGCGGCCGGATGATGGAGGTGCAGGTCTCATTCGGGCAGATCGTATCGCAGATGTGGAGTATGACCTGTCAGAGATGCCGCATGTGATTTTGAACCAAGCGCGGCTGCATGATTTTTTTCTGGAGGCCATGGGCAACGCCCCGTCACGCCTCAAACCCACTTATAATCGCGAATTGATCTCGGTGAAGCGTACAGAAAATTCTGATCACCCGGTCACTGCGGTATTCTCCCGCCTCGATGATGTCGGCGGCACGCAGACAATACGTGCCAAATATGTTGTGGGTTGTGATGGGGCCCGCAGCGCGGTGCGGAGGTCTTTAGGTTATAAGCTCAAGGGCGAGGCCGCGCGCCAACTGTGGGGCGTGATGGATGTGCTCGCAGTCACAGATTTTCCCGACATAAGGCTGAAAGCTGCCATTCAATCGGCCGAGCTTGGCAGCCTTCTTATTATCCCGCGCGAAGGCGGATATATGGTGCGCATGTATATCGAGCTGGACGCGCTTCATGTGTCGGAACGCGCCGCCGACCGCAATGTCACATCGAATCTGTTGATCGACAGAGCCAGTAAAATACTTGCGCCGTTTATCTTGGATGTCAAAGAGGTGGCGTGGTGGTCGGCTTATGAGATTGGCCAAAGGCTGTGTGACAGTTTTGATGATGTAGGGGAAGCTGAGCGTGGCCAGCTTGTCCCACGCATTTTCATAGCAGGTGATGCCTGCCATACCCATAGTCCGAAAGCCGGGCAGGGGATGAATGTTTCCATGGCTGATACCTTCAATATTGGTTGGAAACTGGCTGCTGTTTTGCGTGGCCAAGCCCGCCCGATGGTGCTGGACACCTACACCCAAGAGCGGCAGGCTAAGGCCAAGGAGTTGATTGAGTTCGACAAAGATATGGCCCGGTTGTTCAGCGCCAAGCCGAAAGATGCCGCAGAGGCCGCGCAGTTTCAAACATATTTCAAAAAACATGGCCGCTACACCGCCGGGGTCGAAACCCGTTACAAACCATCGATACTGACAGGCCCCGGAACCCATCAAGCGCTGGCTAAAGGATATCAAACTGGCATGCGGTTTCATTCTGCGCCGGTGATCCGCTTGGGCGATGCCAAGCCGATGCATCTTGGGCATGTTATGAAAGCAGATGGCCGGTGGCGCCTGATCGCCTTTGCGGCCCAAGGAGATATGGGCCGAAGCGGGGAGGAGATTGCCAATCTTTGCGGCTTTTTATCTGATGATCTGATTGCCGATTTTACGCCTAAGGGGGGAGACATCGACAGCCTGTTTGATCTGAGGGCAGTGTTTCAAATGGCCCATGCGGATATGGCGCTTGAAAGCCTGCCCGCCCTACTGTTGCCGCGCAAAGGGAAATACGGTTTGATAGACTATGAAAAAGCCTTCTGCCCAGATTTGGCACAGGGCCCCGATATTTTTGATCATCGCGGCATTGACCGCAACCAAGGAGCTTTGGTTATTGTGCGCCCGGATCAATATGTGGCTGAGGTTCTGCCCCTAGACGGTTTCGCGCAGATGCGGACTTACTTTGATGGGATTTTGTGCAGATTTTATGATCCCAGTAAAATATTTCAAGTGGTCCGGCCTTAGTGGCTCTGCTACCCTGCGGCCCGCTGCAGCTGTTGCTACGGCTGCGTGATCTTGCCGAGAAAGGTCGATGGCCACCAACCTGCGAGGACCTTGAGCAAGCTGACACTGGTGCAAAGCTTTTCCTAAACTTTGACACCCCCCCCTAAAGTCAGTGACTTCTATAGTCCTCCCAATGCAGTTAAATCGGCTGCGTTTGAAACCATGGGTGCGCATTCGCGCTCCATCCATGTGTCCAGAAACTCTATCTGCTGAGCGGTGAGTCTCAGGCCCAATTTGCTGCGACGCCAAACAATATCGTCTGCGCAGCGCGCGTATTCGTTTTTCACTAGCCAGATAACTTCGCGGGCGCTCAATGTGGCGCCGAAGCTTTGGCCTAGATCTTCTTCGCTCTGGGCATCGGCCAACACGTCAAAGGCCTCGGTGCCGTAAGCCTTAATAAGCCTTGTTGCCCAAGGTAATGTTAAAAATTGAAAGTCTTTGATCAGCTGTTGGATCAAATCGGTAACCCCATCCACTGCAAAATCCCCGCCGGGCAAAGCCACCCCTGCGGTCCAAGGTTTGGTCGCGTTCGGGAACACTTTCGCAATTTGCTGCAAGGCAGATTCTGCAAGCTTACGGTAGGTTGTTATTTTTCCGCCAAAAACATTCAACAAAGGCGCTCCGGCTGATGTGTCTATTTTTAACACATAGTCGCGGGTGGCGGCTGTGGCTGAGCTGGCGCCATCATTATAGAGCGGGCGCACGCCAGAGTAGGCGGCAACCACATCGTCGGAGGTGATGGGCGTTTTGAGATACTTTGATGCAAATTGTAGTAAGTAATCCTGCTCTTCTGGCGTACATACAGGCTTTACGGTCACATCTTCATGATCAACATCTGTTGTACCAATCAAGGTGAAGTCGGTCTCATATGGGATTGTGAAGATGATCCGTCCGTCTTCGCCTTGGAAGAAATAGCATTTGTCGTGATCATAAAGTTTGCGCGTCACGATGTGACTGCCGCGCACCAATCGCACACCCTCGCTGGTGTTGATTCGAACTGTTTTGCGGATGATGTGCTCAACCCAAGGGCCACCTGCATTGACCAAAAGCCTGGCGCGCACAACCCGGCGTTCCTGACTTTGAGTGTCTTCGAGCGTGACGTGCCAAATGCCATCTACTTGATCGGCTGCTATGACTTTGGTGCGCACGTTGATGCGCGCACCGCGGGCCTGTGCATCGCGGGCATTTAAAATCACCAATCGGCTGTCTTCGATCCAGCAATCGGAATATTCATAGGCTTTCTCAAAACGGTCCTGCAAAGGCGCGCCTTCAGGTCCTGCGCGAAGTTCGAGCGCTGTTGTGCCCTTCAAAATCTGACGGCCACCAAGATTGTCGTATAAAAAGAGGCCAAACCGAATGAGCCAAGAAGGACGACGGCCTTTCAGCCATGGCATCAAAACATTTAGAAGCTTCGAGGTTGGGGTGTTGCCTTCAAACCGCATGTCTTTGTGGTACGGCAGCACAAATCGCATTGGCCAAGAAATATGAGGCATAGCCTTCAAAAGAGTTTCGCGTTCCACCAAAGCTTCACGCACCAGGCGCACTTCCCAATACTCCAGATACCGCAGGCCACCATGAAACAATTTTGTAGAGGCAGAAGAGGTGGCTGACGCGAGGTCATTCATTTCGGCCAGTTCAACAGTCAAGCCACGCCCCACTGCATCACGCGCTATACCACAGCCATTTATGCCGCCGCCAATGACGAAAAGGTCGATGATGTCATGATGGCTACTGTGGTTCAAAATACATCCTTAGGTTTATTTCGCGAGATACGACGTATAAAAAGCTAGTACCATGATTTCAAAAACAACAAAGCGAATGTTCGTATGTATTCGTTATGTGGCATTAGGAAGGAAATTACAATTTATAACGGAAGTAGGGTATGTTTCGAGAGTACATTATATTCGATTTTGAATTTATTGCCTTGACGCTTTAATATGAGAGTTGATTGTGAGTTCTCATTGACGTGAGTTTTAAGCTTGAAGCAAAAAATTAAATTGCGTGTAGGAGTGATTGAATGGTTACGAATTTTAGACAGCGCGAAATACTGGATCTGGCCCGAAAAGATCGGAAGGTTACCGTTGAGGGGCTGGCCGAACATTATGATGTTACGGTGCAAACTATCAGGCGCGATCTTGCAGAACTGACAGACAGTGGCCAATTGGAACGGGTACATGGAGGTGCAGTTGTGCCATCGGGCGTGGTAAATATCGTTTATGAAGAGCGCCGCCGATTGAACGCCAGTGGCAAACACGCCATTGCCGAGACCTGCGCGCAAGCCATTCCTAACGGTGCCTCGGTGTTTATGAACATTGGCACCAGCACTGAAGCAGTGGCGCAAAGCCTGCTGGATCACGAAAACCTTCTTGTTGTGACCAACAATCTCAATATTGCTAATATTCTCATAGCCAATACCAGCTGTGAAATCATCTTAACCGCTGGTATTTTGCGCCGCATTGATGGGGGACTGGTAGGCGGCTTGACGGCTGAGCTGCTGAAACAGTTCAAATTTGATTTCGCTATATTAGGGTGTTCGGCGATTGATACAGATGGCGACCTGCTGGATTTTGATGGTCAAGAAATCATGGTCAGCCAAACCGCCTTAAAGCAATCACGCAGTGTCATGGTCGTGGCAGATCACCTGAAATTCAAACGTACCGCACCGTTGAAAATTTGCTCGCTGAAGGATGTCGACAAGCTGTTCACGGATGTAGCATTGCCCGGCAATTTGCTTGGAGAGTGTAATCAATGGGGCACCGACGTCGTGGTGGCCTGAGATATCGCACAGGTGCCTCGCATCTATAACCAATGGAAAGAGGCTAATGAAGGCGCGCAGGAACATCGGTTGGCAATTCGATTACCTATGTGTTGATAAATATCTGCATCACTCTGCGAATTACGCTACCGGTTGCCTATGCCTTCTCACGCCTGTCCTTTGTCGGCGATTGGCATCTGCTTTGACTTTATCGCCTTGGCACATTGTCTGTTTAACCTTCCAATTTCCATTTGGATTTTACAGGGTTTAATATCGGCCATTCCCAAAAAATGGACGAAACGACCTTTTTGGACGGCTATACGCGTCCTCGGGTGATTTGAACGTTCATCTTGCCGCAAATCTGCTCTGGCATCGCCGTCACGGCCTTCTTTTGCTTTTTGTTTTCCTGGGTTGAGGTGGTGTTCGCACGAATTTTGACCACCACCAATGGCAAACCCATCAGCATGGCCATAAACGTGCTGCTTGACTTTCATACGGATATTGGATTGGTCATGGCTGTCACCACGGCTTCGATGATCCCGGGGGTTGTGCTGTTATTTGCCATGCGAAACCTCTTGTCCCGCGGTTTTAAGATCGGGCGGGTTTAGTTCAGCCTCGAGTTTATTGTCAGCTTTTCAGCGCCAAGGCGAGGATGCAGTTTTGTGGCCAGAAGTGCCATAGAGCCAAGTGCAAGACCAGTGACTGCGAATATCCCCGATATTGGGCTCACAAGTAGAATGATCCATGCGGCGGTTGGCACTAAAATGCCTGAGGCATCACGATAGCTTGAGTAAACGGCTGACATTTCCGTGCGTTCTGAAGGTTTCACTGCCATCAAAAAGGGCAGGCTACCACAGACATCCAGCATAATAAGCGCGAATGATCCGATAAAGAGCGCCGTAATTGTCCACCAGGCCTGATCTGTTGCAGCCCATGCCAGACCGAAGGCCAAAGCCGCTATGGAAAAACTACCGATCACGGAAAGGCGCACACCATATTTTTTGACAAACTTCAGAACCAAGGGTGACAGAAATAGCAGTGTGTTAGTCACCGAGAGCGCTGCCGCACCAATGTGATTGCCCAAGCCGCTTTCGATGCAATATATGGGAAGATATACGATATAGACCCACCAGCCACATGATCTAATTACAGCAAACAACCAGCCCGACACCAAGCGTGGCTGATAAATAAACCTGCCCAGATACGCCACGGGATTGGGCGTAGGAGCGCGTGATCTGGAAATTTGTTTACCATTGCCGAGCCGCAGCCGCCAAAATGAGACCATCAAAACGATCGATAACAATAGGGCCAAAATGAACGGTGCAGGGAGCCACCAGTCCATCAGCCAAACACCTAAGAATGGGCCAATAGACCAACAGATCGCGCTGAAAACCAAGCGCATAGATTCATTTTTTCCCAAGTCTACGCGTGCGATATAGTCCAACACATAGGCATTTAAGCAGATTAAAAATGTGGCCGTGCCCAAGGCATGCAGCAAAAGCCCTACGGTCATCAACATTGGCTTGCCTGTCAGCACAAGCAAGCCGCTTAAAATATTAAGCGAGATGCCGAAGGTCATGGTCCATCTGCGCGGGTGCGCGAGCGGCAAACATCTCTTAGATCCCTTCTTTTGGAGAAATCGTTAATGAGGTTTGCGGATCGTTCTTATCGTTTTTCGACAAATAGGTCGCAATTGGCCGCCGTGGGTGCCAAGCGCTTAGTCAAGATTTGGCTGTTGGAAGGTGTAGGGGCTTTTGGGTCCAAGCGATCACCGCTCCGATGAGCAAGAGTGCTGCTGCCACCAAGAGGCCCGTTCCAATATTGTGTGAGAGATCTCCCACCAAGCCTGCACCATATGGTCCAAGGGTTTGGGCCACGGCAAAAATCACGGTGAACAGGCTGATGGCCTGGCCCCAGCTTTCCGGTGGCAAGTTTTGGCGGGTGAAATTGGTCACGGCGCTTGGGGCCATGAAAACCGAAAGACCAAAAACCACCGCCGAAATCAGCAACGACAGGCTGCCGGGCCAAAGCACAGGCAGGGCAGAACCGAGCGCAATGCAGCTGAGGATCATAGCCAGGGGCACACCCGACGCATGGCGCGCCAGAATGGGCCGCCAAACCAATGGGGAGATGCAGATACACAGGCCCAAAAGCACCCAAACTGCTGATATAAATCCTGCACTGGCGGATTGTTCGGTCATCCAAGCAGATAAAAATGTGAGATAGACAATATAGCCAAGGCCAAACCCTGCATATCCTGCCATTTGGGCCAGTATGCGGCGGATGGGCAGGGCTGGAGCTTTGCTTTGGATTTGCACCGGAACACTCAACTGGGCTGCCGCCCAAAGACTGAGCGGCAGGAAACTGACACTGACCGCCCCGACCGCTACCCAAGCCATAGGCCAAGAGCTGTTGCCGTAGTGATCCAGCATCCCCGGCAGGGCCGCGCCAGCCAGTACAATTCCGACACCGCCGCCGGTGCCGAATAGAATAGCAATGGCAAGGGCATTGTGGCGTGGGGAGTCTTTGAACAATCCCGCCACCAAAACACCCGCGGTTGAAAAAGACATGGCACCGAACAATCCGGCCAAGATGCGCCACATGGTTTGCCACCAAAGAGCCGCGTTCAGTCCTGTGGCCAAAAGCGCAATGGTGGTGGTGATCAGCCCAAAGGCAAACAAAAGCGTGGGCGAGCGACGCCCGATAAACAGCATGGTTATAACCGCCCCAACAATATAGCCCAGAGCATTCGCTGTGTTCAGCCATCCCGCTTGTGCATAAGTCCAAGCCATCTCAGATTTCATAGCGGGTAAAATAAGTCCGTAAGCAAATCTGGCGAAACTATTGGTGACGGTGACCCCCAGAGCCAGACCTGCCAAAACCATCCAAGGATGCGCCTGTGCTGCTTTCATGCTGGGGTCCAAACGCTTTCCATAAAATATCCCTCAGTGACAGGTTAAAACTTTACCTTTGGCCGCAGGTTAGGGCATGGCGCGCCTATGGTCCATAAGGCCGCTATAACGACTTTATTTTGGTGATGTTAGGTACCCTAGAAAAGTGTTAGCTTTGCACAAACACAATTGGGAGATTAATATGTCGCAGAAAATAAACATAAACCGACGCGTGGTTCTTGCAGTGCGTCCAAATGGCTTGCCGGATAAAAATACTCTCAAACTTGAGCAAAGCGCCGTACCAAAGCCCGCTGCAGGTGAGATGTTGCTGCGAACCTCATATCTATCTCTCGATCCCTATATGCGCGGTCGTATGAACGATACCAAATCCTATGCGGAGCCGGTGAAGTTGGGCGAAGTCATGACTGGGCAGGTGGTGGCTGAGGTTGTTGAGAGCACCTGTGATGGCTTTGCCGCGGGTGATTACGTTCTCTCCGGAAGCGGCTGGCAAGACTATGCTCTGTCCGATGGCGAGGGCATCCGGAATTTGGGTAAAAACCCGCAAAACCCGTCTTGGTTTCTTGGAATTTTGGGCATGCCTGGCTATACTGCCTATGCGGGTCTGCTCAAGATTGGTGAGCCAAAACTGGGTGAAACCGTAGTTGTTGCTGCGGCTTCAGGGCCGGTTGGCGCGACGGTGGGGCAGATTGCAAAGATCAAAGGCTGCCGCGTGGTTGGCATCGCTGGTGGTGCCGATAAATGCGCCCACGTGGTTGAAAACCTCGGGTTTGATGCCTGTATTGATCATAAAGCTGATGATTTTGCCCAGCAGCTCAAAGATGCCTGCCCGGATGGGGTGGACGTGTATTTTGAGAATGTGGGTGGGCGCGTTCTCTATGCTGTTTTGCCGCTTTTGAACGCTTTTGCGCGCATGCCGGTGTGCGGTGTTGTGTCGTGGTATAATCTCACCGGCCTGCCCGAAGGCCCCGACTTTGGCCCTGCCATCATGGGGACCATTCTGCGCATGAAGGTCAAAGTGGAAGGTTTCATCATTTTTGACAGTTTCCCTGCAAGCCTGTTCAAAGACTTTGTGCGTGACATGTCTGGCTGGCTGGAGTCAGGTCAGGTACAGTATAAAGAGCAGGTGGTTGAGGGGCTTGACCAGGCCCCCGAGGCGCTCAATGATCTGCTCCTGGGTAACTGCTTTGGCAAGATGGTTGTTAAGGTGAGCTGAGAAAACTTCGTAAAATCGACTGGTATCACACCAACCTGACCTGCGCTGCAGGCAGGTTGGCGGTTACTTCTGCGAGGGCTGACACGGCGATCAGCGAGGCGTTGCGCAGGGAAGGGACGAGGCCGATTGGGCCTTGGATCCGCCCGCACAGCGCCGGACTGAGGCCTGCGTCTGCAAGCCGTTGCAGGCGGATATCTTGGGTCTTTCGGCTGCCCAAGGCTCCAATAAAAAATGGCCCCTGCGCCGCGGCGCGCATCAGCAGGTTTTGTTCCCACTCATGGTCGTGAAACAACAGCAGCACCGCCGTGTGAGCATCCACTGGTATCTGCAAAAAGGCTTGCGGCGTGGTCATGGGCTGGCAAGTTATAGGCTCCAGCTGTACCAGGTTGGTGAGATCATCGCTGTCGGGCGAGGCGATGTGCAGTCCAAAATCCATATGCGCCGCAAGGCTGGCAGTGGTGCGTAAAATGGCGCCACGCCCCGCTAAAACCAGGGCTGGCTTTGGGGCATATTGAAACCGAACGGAGCCAGATTGCGCCGCAAATGTGAGCACGGCCAGCTTGCGGGCGCGCAAATCTTTTAAGGCGCCAAGCAACATCTCAAAATTAGGTGCTGGATCAATCACCAGTTCCAACGCGCCGCCACAGGGCAGCTTGAGATCCATATAGGGAGAACCGGCACCATATCGAATATGTTTGATCTGCCCTGTCTCGATGGTCGTAAGCCCTTGTAAAACAATGTCGCGATCAATGCAGCCATTGGACAGATAGCCCCGCATTGAACCATCTCGCGAGACAACTGCCAAAGACCCAACCTCGCGTGCCGCCCCACCCTCAATTGCAAGACTGGTCACCAGCGCGCAAGGCTGACCCGATTTGATCAACCTCACGGTGGCTTCTAAAATATCTTGAGCATGCTCAGCATAGGTGATGCTGGCTTCAGGCGGCATTATCTTCCCCAACCAAGTCCGCAAAACTTTTGAAAAACTTCGCAGCCAATTTCTTGGCAGTGCCTTGGATCAAGCGGCTGCCTAATTGCGCCAATTTTCCCCCAATATCTGCCGTCGCGGTGTAGCGCAGTAAAGTGCCCTCTGAGTGCTCTTCCAACTCCACAGCAGCGCCGCCTTTGGCATAGCCCGCAGCGCCGCCATTACCGGTGCCTGTGAGTGAAAAACGCTCCGGTGGCGCATCTGGGCTGAGGGTGACATTGCCGTTGAATTTGGCTTTCACGGGGCCAATTTTCAGCACAACTTTGGCTTCCAACTCCGTATCAGAGTGTTTGATCAATTCATCGCATCCGGGGATGCATCGCTTAAGAATTTCAGGATCATTCAATGCGGCGTAAACGACGGCTTGCGGGGCATTGATGATGATTTCGTCTTTGAGTTGCATTGTGGTGGTCCTATTTTAACAGCAAGGAAATTTAATCACAGCAAAGAGTTCAGCTTGATCTTTGGTTGAGGCGGGGAAAAACGCATGCGGAGTGTATGGGCGAGTGTCTTAAAGCGCAGCATTGAGGTTGTACTCCTTAGATATAGCATAAGATCGTGCTACGGCCAGATCTTCCGGCGTGTCTATATCGGCAATGAAACTGCGGTTAGCGGTCCTAAATTGATGCACGCGCTCTGGTGAAGTGCGTGTTAACTTGCGGCACCCTAGATTAACAGGGTCTGCCAAGATTAGAGCGCGTTGGGCGGCGGGCACAACAATTGGATTGCCCCGAATAGCGCCCACCATGGGCACTGTGATCCGCCCATCTGCCTGAGCTTGATGTGCGGCCAGAAGCTCTTTGAGATCGCCCGCCGTCAGTAAGGGCTGATCTCCCAAGGCGATGAGATAAGTCTCGGCCTTTGGCGCGCCGCGCAAGCCGGATTCAACGGAGGTCATTTGCCCCTCTTCAAACTGGCGATTGTGTACGACATTGACAGATGCAGGGGCCAAAGCATCGATCACAGCTTGTGCTTGATGGCCGGTCACCACGGTCACCTGATGATCTGTGGCGGCGGCACAGGCTGAGATAACATGGGCAAGCAATATGTCCTCGCCAACATGTAGCAGCAACTTGTTAAGGTCCCCCATCCGACGCGACAGTCCAGCCGCCAGAACGATTGCTGCTGTGTCAGACATCGGCATTCTCACGACTGAGGGCCCCTGCGCGCCGCAATTGGGTGATCTCGGCGAGAATTGACAGGGCGATTTCATCGGGTGTGATAGCGTTGATGCTCAAACCCGCAGGGGCTTTTACCTTTTTAAGGTTTTCAGAAAGGCCTGGATCTTCCGCCAATAATTTCGACGAAATAGCATCGAATTTACGTCTGCTGCCGACAAAACACACATAGCGAAAGGTCCCTGAAACGGCGGCACGCAAGGCATCACTGTCGCCTTGTCCTTGCGTCGCTACGACCACAAAGTCAGCGCTTTCAAAGCCAAACCCCTGAGCAATTTCAGCTTTCCCCACCTGCTGTGTTGCCGCATGGGCCGCAACTTTGAAATCGAAGCGCGTGGCCATATCATATAGGACCATGGCCACCAATCCGGTGCCGCAAATGATCATTTCAGGCAAGGGCAGTACTGGTTCAACAAAGACATCCATCGTGCCTTTGGACGGGCAGCCATTGCGGGTGAAACGGACACCGTCGCGCAACTCCCCGGTGACAACGCCCTCACTTTCCAAAAGCTCCTGTGGCCGTAGAGAAATGAACTGGGGCTCGCCAGTTTTTATCGCGTCACGCGCCGCTTTGCCCACTGCACCACGCGCGCAGCCACCACCAACCCAGCCCATGAGGATGTTGCCATCGAGGTCCAGCAGGGCCTTGCTGCCGGGTTTGGCGGATGTGGCGTCAACGGTGCGCACGACTGTGGCCATGGCAAAGGGCACACCTTTGGACTTTAAAAACTTCATTTCGGCTTCAAGCTTTGTGTGCTCCGACAAAGTTAAGGTCATAGCCGCTCCAGTGTGCGTTCGAGGCTTGCAAGATCGGCGAGTGTGGCTGCGGCGGCGAATGCATCAAGATGCGGCAATGCGGCGGCCATGCCTTTGGCTACAGGCTCATATCCTTGCCAGCCCTTTAGCGGGTTCAACCAGATGATCTTGCAGCCACGTCGCTTCAATTTGGCCAATGCATCTCCTAAGACCTCTGAGCTCTCGCTGTCATAGCCATCCGATAGAATAATTACCACGCTGCGCCCATCGACAAAATTGCGCGCATAGCTGTTTGCGAAGTGCTGGAGGTTCGCACCAATTTTTGATCCACCACCAAACCCATCTGCCAGCAACGTAATGCGGTTCAGGGCCCGCAGGGGATCATCGTCGCGCAAGGCATTGGTGATGCGCACCAATCTTGTGTGAAACAGATAGGCGTCACTGGCACTATCGACCCGCATTAATCCGGCAAGGAAGGCTAAGAAGGGGCGTGCATAATGCATCATCGAGCCGGAGACATCGCACAGAGCCACAATCTTCATCGGGCGGTCAGGTCTTTTATGTTTTGCGAGATGCAAAGGCTCCCCACCTGTGGTCAAGCTGCGCCTTATGGTGCGGCGAAGATCAATTGAGCGGCCCCTTCGGGCGGCCTTACGGCGGCGCGACCTTCTGTCTCTTAAAGCTTTGCCTAAGCAAATAGCTACTTTTTCGGCGGCGCGAATATCTTCCGCAGAGACCAGCTCACGCAGATCTTTCTTCATCAAATTATGGGCTTTTGAGGCCACCAGCTTGCCGGTGCCATCTGCATAGCTTTCTTCGCCATCCTGCGTATCTTCTGGCGCGTGAATTGAGCCTGCGCCCGATGTGCTTTGAGCATCATCAGTGCGGTTGCTTTTGGCATCTTTCGGGGCAGGGTTCGTGTTTGACGGGATCATCTTATGGCGCACCCTGCCCTCAGCCATCCAAAATGAGTCGAACAACATGTCAAATTGGACAGAGTCTTCCACCGATCCGGCACAGACTGACTTTAGGGCCAGCCGCGCCTCAGACGGAATGATTGGGTTCACGCAGGACAACGCTCGCAGCGCAGTTTCAGTTTCAGCCACCCCGAGGTGAAACCCATGGGCGCGCAAATGGGCCATGAAGCCTGAAACCCGCACCGCAGCTCCCGGGTCAGATCCGGTGAAACGGGTGATCTTGCTCATGTCGCTTTTCCAGCGAGACGGGCGGCCACTTCGATGGGCACCTTAGCACGGTCAGCTTGTGTTTTGAGCAATGTAGCAAGGGCGGCCTGCAGGACCGCAGGGTCAGAGGTGAGGTCTTTGATACCCAAGCCTGCCAAGGCTGCGGCAAAATCCAACATTTCAGCCATTCCGGGCACTTTTTCTAACTCTTCATGCCGTAATTTTTGAACAAAACCAACAATCTGTTGGCCAAGATGCGACTCGATGTCTGGGCAGCGGGACGCCAAAATAGCCAGTTCCGTTTGCCGGTCAGGATAATCTATATGGGCATAGATACAGCGCCGTCGCAGCGCATCCGACAAGTCGCGGGTGCCATTGGCGGTCAGAATAACCAAAGGCCTTGTGGTGGCCGTGATCGTGCCCAATTCGGGAATGGTGATTTGAAATTCGGATAGGACTTCCAACAAATAGGCTTCAAACTCTTCATCCGCGCGATCGATCTCATCGATCAAAAGCACCGGTGGTATCTCTTGCCTTATGGATTTGAGCAGGGGGCGTTCCATGAGATAGTCTTCAGAGAATATACGCTCTTCGACAGCCGCGCCGGTTTCTCCCGCTTCAGAGGCGGCACGGATAGAGAGCAATTGCCGTTGATAGTTCCACTCGTAAATTGCCTGCGAGGCATCTAGGCCTTCATAGCATTGCAGGCGGATCAGCTGGGTGTCTTTAATCGTGGCCAGAGCGCGGGCTACTTCGGTTTTACCAACACCAGCAGCACCTTCCAACAGCAGGGGACGGCCCAGCGTAATGGCGATATGAAGCGCAGTCGCAAGATCGTCAGAAGCGACATAGCCGATCCCCTCAAGCGATGATTGTAAATCTGTCCAGGATGTCATTGGGGGTGCGCGGGACATCTGAAGATGCCCCGCCCTTTCATTTTTTAATCGTGCAAACCAAGGTCATTGGCCGTCTTCCAAATGCGCCAGTGATCATGGGGCATATTGGTGTGCCGGTTGCCAAAAGGCCGGAAGGCATCTTGTACAGCATTTGAGAAGCAAGGCACTCCACCAACATGCGGGCTTTCGCCCACGCCCTTCGCACCGATTGGATGGTGTGGGGACGGTGTCACGGTGAAGTCCGTCTCAAAATTGGGCACTTCCCAAGCCGTTGGCAGAAAGAAGTCCATCAATGTTGCGGTTTTGCAGTTGCCCATCTCATCATAGGCAATCTCTTGGCCAAGAGCCACGGCGAGGGCTTCGGTCAAACCCCCATGGATTTGCCCTTCAATGACCATCGGGTTGATCCGCGTGCCACAATCGTCAAGCGCATAAAAGCGTTTGATCGTTGGAACACCAGTGTCCACGTCGATATCCATGACGCAAACGTAAGCGCCAAAAGGATAGGTCATGTTTGGCGGGTCATAGTAGCTGACTGCTTCCAGACCTGGTTCCAGACCGGGGATAGCTTGATTGTAAGCTGCATAGGCAATTTCGCCCATTGTCTTAAACCGCTCAGGTGCGCCTTTGACCACAAAACGATCCACGTCAAACTCAACGTCATCGTCGTGCACTTCGAGCAGATAGGCGGCGATCATCTGAGCCTTGGCGCGAATTTTACGCCCCGCCATGGCGGTTGCTGCACCGGCAACCGGTGTTGAACGTGACCCATATGTACCCAATCCATAAGGCGCCGTATCTGTGTCGCCTTCTTCGATGGTGATTGAGTCTGCTGGAATGCCAATCTCTGACGCAAGAATTTGCGCAAAGGTGGTGGCATGGCCTTGGCCTTGGCTGATGGTGCCCAAACGCGCAATGGCAGAGCCGGTTGGGTGGATGCGAATTTCGCAGCTGTCGAACATGCCCATCCCAAGGATA
>Ga0209712_10000205_pt1 | contig 53297 bp, 47 predicted proteins | sample ArcOceMetagenome_FD_187443 | JGI IMG/M metagenome (GOLD analysis project Ga0209712, IMG submission 187443) | Marine eukaryotic phytoplankton communities from Arctic Ocean - Arctic Ocean - Greenland ARC118M Metagenome (SPAdes) (version 2) | ecosystem: Environmental > Aquatic > Marine > Oceanic...
GCCACTGGGATTAGGCATAACAGTGGCCCTAAAGGGGTTAATGATTGGTAACCCAGCAGTTCTCCGTTGAAAAAGTACTGCAAACCAAAAAACATTTAACGTCACCTTGTAAGTGAGAATACTAAATATCTTTTACATGCTATTGGATAAATAGCCATGTTAGTTAAAACGCTGTGTTGGGATAAATTAACACAGGGTTTTAAATCGAAATCCATGCTTACTATTTTTATAAAAAAATATTAAGCCTTTAAGCCGCGACGATTGCTTTCCTTTTCTATGTATTTTCCATTTATGTAATGTTGTTTAGATGATGGATTGATCACCTTAAGCCATATCACGATAGCGGTCTTATTTCAGTCTTATTATTTAGGACCAATAACTTTTACGTTCACATGGCCTAGCCATTGTGCGCTTATATTTACCACGCTGCCTGTTTTAAGAAATTTATTAGCATTTTTTTCTTTTTGGTTGATGGCAAGTTTTTGAAATCGATCAAGGCCAATTAAGTTGGCCAGTCGAGCTTTCCACCTTGGTACATTGAGTATTACGCCACCTGGGGTTCCTGTGAGTATGATATCGCCTTTTTGCATACTGCTAGATGGAAATTTGTTATGGACAAACCGAATCATTTCTATTGGGGTGTAAATCAAATTATCTGTGTTTTCTTTTTGTCGTAATTCACCATTCACATAGGTTTGTAATGTGACACAAGGAATAGCATTGGCCTGATGTTGATTAGGGATCCATACATTGCCATTAATCGGTGCGAAGCCTGGGTGGCTTTTAGATGCGCCCCAATAATCATAACGATTATCTTGACCTTCACCTAAAATAGCGATGCCCCTAGCAGATAAATCATTGCTTACTAAAAATCCTAATTTAGGAATAAATGCAGGGTCATTAAGGTCTTTAGTCTCAATATCTTCAAGTAATACAAACGCCAGTTCCGCTTCGTAATCTAGTAAGGCTAATAGTTGAGTGTTTTTTTCTTTTAGTGTTTTACTAATAGTTGGATCGAGCTTATCTACGGCTTTTAAAAGTTCAGCTTGGGTTGGAATGTTCACATGGCTATTGGTTTTTATGACACTTAATGTGTTCTTTTTAAAAACCGGTGCATCTGATGTGGGGTTAAAATCCGAAGCGGTTTCATTAATGTGGTTGGCATAGGCCAGGCCAATGCCATAAATATTTTTAAATTCAATATTGCCTTGAGTTAAATAACCTTGCTCTGCTGTTAAGCAGGTTAAATTAGCCGGCTTTATTTTTTTAGGCAGTGCTCTATCAAGGTATAAGTAACATAGGGCAAGGCTTAAAAATAATATAGGTACAAACTTAAACAGGAATACTTTAGTAATATTCAAACTTTTTCTCCTTGTTTTATATTGCTTGGTAGCGATCATGATTGAAATGAGTGGCTACCTTATTTAAACGTATTCTTATTTTCTCAAACAGGGTGTAAATAGCCGGATTATGAATGCTTGATATTTACTTTAGTGATTTAGCCTGATGGTAAAATGGGTCGTAATAAGCATATGGCTGGTGTTTAGGGATGTTTATATTCCACGCAAAGCGTTATCAAGAAAAGGTGGTACCTGCTTTAGCTAGTGGAGGGCTGGGTTAGTCATGGTAGGGAATGAAAGGTGTTGGGTTATTAATACAGCAGCGTTGCATGTTCGCTTGGATACGAACTTTTGATTATTGGTACAACAAGATTACTTTTAAATAGAGGCCTTTGGTAAGCGGTACACGACGCTCTTTGTTATAGAGGAGTAGAAGGTTCTGGTAATAGCTGCAACAAAGTTGCATGTTCGCTTGAATATGAGCTTTTGATTATCGATACAACAAGATTGCCAGTGCACAAATCAGCGCTTCAGGTGATCGTTACAACAAAGTTGCATGTTCGCTTGAATATGAGCTTTTGATTATCGATACAACAAGATTGCCAGTGCACGAATCAGCGCTTCTGGTGATAGCTACAACAAAGTTGCATGTTCCCGACGCAACTTATGTACTTATATCCCTATAAGCAAAAAAGGGCCACTGGGATTAGGCATAACAGTGGCCCTAAAGGGGTTAATGATTGGTAACCCAGCAGTTCTCCGTTGAAAAAGTACTGCAAACCAAAAAACATTTAACGTCACCTTGTAAGTGAGAATACTAAATGTCTTTTACATGCTATTGGATAAATAGCCATGTTAGTTAAAACGCTGTGTTGGGATAAATTAACACAGCGCTTTAAATCGAAATTCCTTTCTACCATTTTTTGTAAAAAGAAATGTTAAATCGTTAAGCAGCAACCAGCACTCGAGTGCCTTCTACTTTTACTTGGTAAGTGGGGATGCTGGTGCCTTCCTCTTCCAAGCATTCACCGTTTTTCAAGCAGAAGTGTTGCTTGTACAGTGGGCTTGCAACCGTTAAGCGACCGCCAAGCTCGCTGATTAAACCGCGGCTTAATACATTGGCTTTACCGATAGGGTCAAAGTTACCTACGGCAAATAATTCACCAGAGGCAGCAGGGCGAAAAATCGCAACTTGCTGGCCGTTAACTAGGGCGCAAACCCCTGTGTCTAAATTGATGTCGCTTAGTGCGCATACGTCGATAAAATCACTCATGTCTTCTACCTTTTTAAATTCTGTATAAACTGTCTGTTATTTAATAAAGCTAATGGTTGCTCACTGCATGAAATGAATCATGCAGTGCGCGGTTTTAGCTAACAGCGATAATATTTTCTGGATTCAAACGTTCTTTTTCATTGGCTGGACGAATCTGTCCACGCTCTTGTACAAACTTAACGTTTTCATCTTTTTCATCAGCGTTAATGAAGTGTTGGAAGCGTTTTAGTTTCTCAGGGCTTTCAATGGTGGTTTTCCATTCGCACTGGTAAGTGCCTACGATGGCTTCCATTTGCGCTTCTAGCTCTGCGGCTAAGCCCAGTTTGTCGTCCAATACCACTTCTTTCAGGTAGTCTAGGCCGCCTTCAAGGTTGTCCATCCAAACACTGGTACGCTGTAGGCGGTCAGCTGTTTTCACGTAGAACATCAAGAAACGGTCGATGTATTTGATCAGTGTTTCTTTGTCTAGATCTTGTGCTAATAAATCTGTGTGACGAGGTTTCATACCACCGTTACCACAAACATATAAGTTCCAGCCGTTTTCTGTGGCGATTACACCCACATCTTTTGACTGAGCTTCTGCACATTCACGCGTACAACCTGATACTGCAAATTTAATTTTGTGCGGTGAACGCATGCCTTTGTAACGGTCTTCTAATTCGATGGCTAGGCCAACGGAATCATCAACCCCGTAACGACACCAAGTAGAACCGATGCACGATTTAACAGTACGTAGAGATTTACCGTATGCGTGGCCTGTTTCAAAACCAGCATCGATCAAACGTTTCCATATTTCTGGTAGTTCGTGCAATTGTGCACCGAACATATCCACTCGCTGACCACCGGTTAGTTTTGTGTATAAACCGTAGTCTTTAGCGATTTGACCAACAGCGATTAAACCGTCAGGGGTAACTTCACCGCCTGGCATACGTGGTACAACAGAATAAGTACCGTCTTTTTGCATGTTACCAAGGTAGATATCGTTGGTGTCTTGCAGGCCAATGTGTTTGTCGTCTAGAACGTAGTCGTTCCATACAGACGCTAAGATAGAACCGGCTAGTGGTTTACAAATTTCACAACCGTGACCTTTACCGTGTTTTTCTAACAGTTCAGCGTAAGACTTAATGCCTTCTACTTTTACAATGGTGTATAGATCTTGACGGGTATAAGCAAAGTGTTCACAAACGTCAGTGTTCACTTCAACACCTAGATTGGTTAATTCGGCGTTCATAACCTGTGTAACAAGTGCCGTACAACCACCACAACCTGTGGCCGCTTTAGTTTCGCCTTTTACGTCACCAATGGTTTGTGCGCCATTTTGTACGCTGCAGCAAATGTCGCCTTTGGTTACGTCAAAGCAAGAACATATTTGTGCGGTATCTGGTAATGCGTCTGGGCCAAGTGCTGGTTTTTCAACACCGTCCATTGAAGGCAGGATGAAGGCTTCAGGGTTGGCTGGCAATTCAATGTTGTTCAATGCCATTTGTAACAGGTTACCGTAATCGTCGGCTTCACCCACCATTACTGCGCCTAATAATGTTTTCTTGTCTGCGCTTACTACAATCTTTTTATAAACTTGGTTTACTTCATCTGTGTAGGCGTAGCTTAAAGAGCCCTCTGTGCGTGCGTGGCAATCGCCGATCGATGCAACATCAACACCCATTAATTTAAGTTTGGTGCTCATGTCAGCGCCTTCAAATACGCTGTCACCAGATTCACTTAAATGCTGAGCCGCTACTTTAGCCATGTTGTAACCAGGGGCTACCAGGCCGTAAATCATGCCGCCCCATAATGCACACTCACCAATGGCGTATACGTCGGCATCAGAAGTTTGGCATTTATCGTTAATTTGAATACCGCCACGTGGGCCAAGTTCGATGCCCGCTTCACGAGCGATGGCGTCTTGTGGGCGAATACCAGCACTGAAAAGGATTACGTCGGTTTCTAGTACTTCGCCGTCTGCGAATTCCATTTTATGGAAGCAATTATCACCGTCAGTGATGTTTTGAGTGTTTTTATTGGTGTGAACTTTTACACCCAGTTCTTCAATTTTGTCTTTAAGCAGTTTACCGCCGGCGTCATCTACTTGTACCGCCATTAAACGCGGAGCAAATTCAACAACGTGAGTTTCTAAACCTAAATCGTGCAATGCTTTAGCGGCTTCAAGGCCCAATAGACCACCACCAACAACCACACCTACTTTGCCTTTAGAAGCAGAAGCTTTAATGGCTTCTAGATCTTCAATGGTGCGGTACACCAAGCAGTTGTCACGTTCGTGGCCAGGAACCGGTGGTACAAACGGGAAAGAACCCGTGGCTAGAATTAATTTATCGTAGTTTAGTGTTTCGCCTGCTTCTGTTGTAACGACTTTGTTTTCTTTATCAACAGTTTGGGCTTTGCAATTTAATTTGATTTCAATGTTGTTCTTTTCGAAAAAACCTTCGCTTACAAGACTAAGGTCTTCAGCGGTTTTGCCTGAAAAGTAAGATGTTAGGTAAACACGGTCGTATGCGGCACGAGGCTCTTCGCATAATACGGTGATGTTGTAGTTAACGGCTTGTTCAAGTTCTACCAAGCTTTCTAGAAACTTGTGACCCACCATGCCATTACCGATAACGATAATATTTTTCTTGTCAGACATATATGTTCTCCGACCAGAATGATTCTGGAAAATAAGATTAATTAAAAACTGGTTAGTACTTAGCAACAGCTGTGCCATGTTTCTAAGTTGTTGATTTATAAGGGTTTGAGAGGTTTTTACCGGGATTTTCATGCGCTATAAGGGTTAATAACCCGAAAGGCGCATCCTTGTGGTGCGCAGTGTATGGGGTAGGGTGCATTAATATGGGGCGCTAACCCTGAGGCTTAGGGTTAGCTAATAGTGCATAGGTGTTGGAAGCCTGATGGTTATTGCACTTGGGCCACTTTTTGTTTGTTGTTGTCGATCTCTTGATACAGGGCAGTGATGTCGTTCATCTGTTTAAGAATGGTTTCAGTGGTCATGGAAATCACTAATGGTGTGCTGGCACCTTTTTCTAATTGTAAAAAGCCTTGTTTGGAAAACTTCCATTGAGTTTCTACTTTTCGTAATTTGTGATTAACAAAATGGGTGTTATCAGGGCTTTGCATTAATATGGCAAGGGCGTCATCAAATTCAGAAACAGACTGGGTAAGCTCTTGTGCAAAAGATGATTGATCATTTGATGCGCTGATGGCGCTGTACAGTTTGGCGATACGCTGGCTTAACATGCGCTGGCGGCCTGAAAGGTTTACTAAACGAGCACTGCTGTTAGAAGATAGCGCTTCTAGTTGGCTGACTAATTCTTCGCATGCCATTAAGGTGCGATCACTTAACGCTAAAAGATCTTGGCTTGAAGTGGAGGAGTCTGTTGTTAATAGCTGTGCTTTATAAGTGGCCCATTCTTGTTTAACCACACCAAGGCTTACCAGTACCGCTGCAGAGGCTTGATTCTCTTTTGCAAATGCCTCTAGGTCATTAACATTGCTTTCAAATTTGTTCACACTTTTAGTGAGTTGCCCTTGGTTTTTGGCTGGCTGAATATCCATATGTTGCAGGATATAAGCTTTGGTCATGCGCTGGCTTAACATGCGTAGTCGGCCGGATTCGTTAATAGCTTGAGATAAATTATCGATTTGGGCGAATGCCGGTAGGCTTGTGGCTGCAAGAATAAAGCAGAAACCAAGTATGAGTGTTTTCACGTATTTTCCTTAATAGTATTTATGTTGAATTTTTCATTCGGTGGGTATCTCTTATTATTATCCATTGATTCTAAATAAAATTGCTGACAAAGATCAAAGACCTTTGCAGCAATTTATAGGTATATCCTATACCTCGTTTTTAGGCTTACTTGTTAAAAGTAAGATTAGAATTTAGCTGTACCTGTTAGCCAAACTTTAGTTGTGTCTTTTTTCGGTTCGGCAAGTCCTTCAGCAAAATCAGAGGCAAGGTACTGAGCAACTTTTAAGCTAGCACCGTATGTGCCGAATTTTTTCGCAGCTACAAAACCAAACTCATTGCCTAGCGGGTCCGAACCTTCAACACTTGTGAAGTTGTGGTATTGGCCAACTAATTTAATGCCCGCAACTTTGGTTACTGCAGAAGCATAGATATCCTGAATACCATTGTTGCCCGCACCACCTAGGAATGTATCGCTCCAACCATAGAATTTATGATTTGTACCTAGTGGAGTAGCGAATGCCGCATCACCACCGTCACTGCCAAAAGTCTCGTAACCTAGAGTGGCTTTAACACCTGCAATTTTTTTAGAAGCGCTTACATTTAAGTAGGTAGAATCAAAGTCACCGCCAGCAGCTGTAGTTTTGTTTTGAGTGGCTACTTCAGCATAAAATCCAATGCCTGCAGCTGAGCCTTTAGCGCTTAAACCGAAGGTATCAAAGTCTAATCCGTCAATTGCGTTTGTATCATCAATGCCGTAGTAGAAAGCAGTTGTTGATAGCTCTTTACTTACTGCGTATTTAACGTTAATTAAAGCAATAGACTCTTCAGTGTTTTCATTTTTGATGTTATTGCGGTTGTTGGCAGCCGCTGCAAAGATAGTTGCATCAGCTATTTTGCTTTTAACAGAAACAGCATCAAAGGTTGCTTCATCTTGACGGAAGCCTACACCACCAACGTGACGCTGGTTATCAAGCAATATGCGTTGATTACCTGCTTTAAGTGTGGTGCCTTCCATTGAATATTGTACGTAGGCTTGGTTGAACTGAGTAGTTTCAGGGTCAACAACTTTATTGTATTTGCTATTGCCGTTTTGTGTTGAGTTAAAATCGTCAGTTAGGTGTGTGGTGTTGTCAGCTTCAACTAAAGCGGATAAGCCAAAAATAGATCCAGATTTAACGGTTAGGCGAGTTTTCAATGTGTTGGCTAGCGCGGCATCTTTTGTATTATCAACATCAGAAGTTTCTGAACGTAAACGTAGGTTTAAATCAATGCTGCCATCCTTATATACAGATTCAAAACTAGATGCTTGAACAGACATTGCAGAAGCCAAGGCTACAGAAGCAATGCTGCTTGCTAGTAGTGTCTTTTTAAGAGTTTTCATTTTATTTCCTTTTTAGGTTTTAAGTTGTGTTTAAGTTTATTGAGCGTTTAAAAGTTAGTGTTTGTTTGTGTCATTCATATAAAGGTTTAAAGACACATTTATTTCAAATTTGTGAAAGCAATTTAATATCTGTTAGAGCAACCCCTGTGCCAATTTATAAAAAATATAAAAAACTCTTTCGGATCAGGGTTTTGCACTTTTTTGATTCGAAAAACTATTTGTTTTTATTGAAAGTTTACAAATCAGTGCGAAAAAGTTGATTTATAAAGGCGCATAAAAAAACAAAGCTGTTTTTTATGGTGCGAGCAATGTGCTCAGTGATTAAGCGTGTGGTTTTTCTGGGGAGTTGTTTGTGGTGCGTTTCAGGAGGCTATTGTGATGCGCATCGGTGAATTGCGCCCTAATTGCGTGCATCTTATTGGTGCAAATAAGGGCGGAGAAAATAGGAGAGACTAACTGGGCTTAGGTTTTATAGGGGTTGTAGGCGGTTGGCACGGTGCGTGCTAAAGGGTAGGTAATTCATATTTCAACCCTAACTACTAACTCTTAACTTTAAACTAAAGGTGAAAATCATGTCCGAAGTCGGATTAAACCTGCTCAAAATCAAAGAGCCAAAGATCAAGATGCTCCATGTGAGCTGGTTTGCTTTCTTCTTAACATTTGCAGTGTGGTTTAACCACGCGCCTTTAATAGGCTTTATTAAAGAAGCATTTGACCTAAGCACTCAGCAGGTTAAAGCCCTGTTAATTCTTAACGTAGCGTTAACCATTCCGGCCCGTATCATTATCGGTATGTTGGTGGATAAATTTGGTCCTCGCCATGTATATGCTGGCCTTTTATGGGCAACTGGCTTGTTGTGTACCGCGTTCGCGCTTTCTGAAACTTATGAGCAACTTGCTCTATTCCGTTTCTTAATGGGTTTTGTGGGTGCTGGTTTTGTTATCGGTATTCGTCTTGTGGGTGAATGGTTCCCTGCTAAAGAAGTGGGTGTGGCTGAAGGCGTTTATGGTGGTTGGGGTAACTTCGGTTCTGCAGCTTCCGCTATGTTGCTTCCTACTATTGCATTAATGTTCGGCGGTGAAGACGGTTGGAGATATGCATTGATGCTTACAGGTGGCATTGCATTTGTTTATGGTTTCTTCTTTTTTGCTGTCGCGAGAAATACTCCTAAAGGTTCTACTTACTTCAAGCCTAAAAAATCTGGCGGCTTACAAGTAAGCAGCAAAAAAGATTTATATTTCTACTTTGCAATGAACATCCCAATGTACATTGCGCTTGCAGTATTAACTTGGAAGCTTTCTCCATCTAACCTTGGTCTATTGACTGAATTTGCTACTGACGCAATTTATGTTGGTCTTGTTGCTTTATTCTTTTTCCAAACAAAACAAATTCTAAATGCGAATAAAGAGCACCTTTCTAAGCCTGTACCTGAAATTCAGCAGTACAAATTTAAACAAGTAGCAATCTTGCAGCTTTCTTATTTTGTAACCTTTGGCTCTGAATTAGCGGTTGTTTCTATGCTGCCTCTTTATTTCTTAGATACATTTGAAGGTCTTGATGCGGTAACAGCCGGTCTTCTAGCTTCTGGTTTTGCTTTCATGAACTTGGTAGCGCGCCCTGGTGGTGGTTACTTGTCTGATAAGTTTGGTCGTCGCAAGACACTATCTATTCTTATCTGTGGTTTAACAGTGGGTTATTTAGTGCTTAGTCAGATCGAAGGTACATGGTGGATTCCTCTAGCGGTTATTGCCACTATGTGTTGTTCTTTCTTCGTACAAGCAGGTGAAGGTGCGGTATTCGCAATGGTGCCTCTTGTTAAGCGTTCAATGACTGGCCAAATCGCTGGTATGACTGGTGCTTACGGTAACGTTGGTGCAGTAATCTTCCTAACGGTTCTATCGTTTGTTGATTACAGTACGTTCTTTATGGTTATTGCAGCATGTGCAGCCTTTATCTTTGTTGCGGTTCAGTTCCTTGAAGAGCCAGAAGGTCACGTTGCTGAAGTAAATGAAGATGGTTCAGTAGAATTGATCCAAGTAGGTACTGAAAAGTAATTATTTGGGTACAATAAAATCCAGAGGGGTAGCGCTATAATTTGTGTTACTACCTTAATGTTTTAGCTAAAGGGCTGACGTAAGTGACCGTTGCAAGTAACTTACCTCGGCCCTTTAGTTTTTTGAAAACTAAATAACAAATAAAGATTTGCAATTCATTAGTAATAGATAAGAATGTTAATCAGACCTTTTATATAAAAGCAGCCACTATGCACTTAAATTCTCAATTAAAACTGACGCTAGGGCAGGCCACTGATCAAGGCGTGAAAGATCAAAACGAAGATTGCATTGGTTTGCGAGTGCCGGACCAGCCTTTATTAACAATAAAGGGTGCTGTGGCGGTCATTGCGGACGGTGTGAGCGCAGCGGAAGCAGGCAAAGAAGCCAGTGAAACCTGTGTGCGTAATTTTATCAGTGACTATTATGCCACCCCAGATGCATGGGCGGTAAAAACGGCAGGTCAAAAAATTCTATTAGCGCTTAATCGCTGGTTGGTGGGCCAGAGCCAAATCAAGGGGCATATTAGTACCTTGAGCGCGCTGATTTTAAAATCTCAGCAAGCGTATATTTTTCACATTGGTGATACGCGTATTTATAGATTGCGTAATAATCACTTTGAATGCCTCACGCAAGATCACTGTATTTCTATTAATAAAGACACCGTGTACTTATCCCGTGCCATGGGTATGGATGCGCGGTTAGAAATGGACTTTTCTCAATTCGAAATAGAAGAAGGGGATGTGTTCTTTTTATCCAGTGATGGTGTGCATGATTATGTCTCACTTAAGAATATTCAAGAAGTAATATCAGAAGACGGCATTAACTACGAAGAAAAATGCCATAAGCTAATAAAAATGGCATTGGATAATAAAAGTCACGATAACCTAAGCTGCCAATTAGTACGGGTAGATAAGTTGCCGGACGCAGATGACCAAGATATTTATAAAAAACTATCGGACTTACCTTTCCCTCCTCCATTAGAAGTGGGCCAAAGTTTAGATGGTTATACGGTACTTAAAGAAATTCAAGCCAGCCAGCGCAGCCAAATTTATTTGGTGAAAGATGTGCAAGGCAAGCGCTTGATAATGAAAACCCCTTCATTAAATTATGAAGATGATCCTGCCTATATTGAACGCATTGTACTAGAAAAATGGATTGGTAAGCGCATTGAAAGTCCTTACGTGGTTAAAATAGTCGACCCAGAAAAACCACGAACTGCACTGTATACCTTAATGGAATATGTAGACGGCGTGACACTTGAGGACTGGATAAAAGAAAACCCTAAACCTGATATTAATGAAGTGATTCGTATCTTGGAATTGGTCAGCCGAGGGTTACGTGCGTTTCACCGTAAAGATATTCTGCATCAAGACATTAAACCCGATAACATCATTATAGACCGCGAAGGTGTGCCTAAAATTATTGATTTTGGGTCCTGTTATGCATCAGGCATTGAGGAGATCGAGCGCCCGTTTGAGCGTGAGGATGCATTAGGCACTGCGGTTTATAGTGCGCCTGAAACTCGCTTTCGAGGAAAAAAAACCAAAAAGTCTGACATGTTTAGTTTGGCTGTGGTGGCTTATGAAATGTTAACAGGGCAGCAGCCGTATGGCCGGCAGCTAGAACACCTTGTGGACCAGCGTAAGCTGCATCGCCTGCATTATATTTCAGCTACCAAACATAATCCTATGGTGCCGGCTTGGATGGATGGCGCGTTAGAGACCGCGTTGTCGCCCTCTGTGGATAAGCGTCAGCAGGCATTATCGGAATTTATTTTTGAACTGCAAAAGCCTAATAAAAAATACATTTCAAAATTTGAAACACCGCTTATGCAGCGTGACCCCATTTTGTTTTGGCAAGGTGTTGCTGCGATTGAAGCGGTGGGATTAATAATATTGATTGGCTATGTACTAAATTGGATTTAATTAACTTCGCTGGGTAAAGTAGTTAAGTGAGTGAGTGAGTAGCTAGGTGAGTAAGTGGCAGCTAAATGAGCGAGCCGCCTTTTAGTTTAAATCAGGCCCCCAGTAATAAAAAAGCCCCAAACTTATGATTAAGCTTGGGGCTTTTTCTTTTAAACTTAATACGCAGTTTGCGTATTAAGTTTATAACTAAGGCTTAAACAGCACTTTGACAGAGCCATCTACTGCGCTCTCATCAATATAGCCTAAAAGGTTAGGGTTGGCTGATACCATGCCTTTCACATCCGCATCGCCGCCCACTACTTGTGGGGCTTGACCTTTACCGGTAAAGATTAGGCGAGACCAATAAGACTTAAGCTGCGCTTCTGATTTTTTTACAACATTGCTGTAAAAATCAGTGCGGGCACCAGAGCCTTCGCTTTGATCCACTGGCACAACACTTACGCCGCCAAGGTCTTTCTTTTTGCCTAAAAAGACTTTTACCATATCACCAGAGCCTGCTGCGGCTAGTGGGCTTGACGCCCCAGCCACCACAACGGCACCAGCGTGGGCCATTGACATGCTCGCGGTTAAAGCAAGAGTCGTTAGAAGTTTATTAGATAATTTCATAATGTCTCTCCCTTAAAACACAGTGTCGATAGTGAATGAAATGATGTTGGTTTTGTCTGGTTCGCTACCAGTGCCCTCAGCAGTTGAATATGCTGTCGCATCAGCTGTAGTTGAGCCAAATAAACCAGGAGCGTCATCAGTGGTGATGATGTCATATTGGAACTTCATGGCCACACCGGATGAATAATCCCAGCGAGCACCAATACCAATACGTTGTGTGTTTCTATTTAGGCTGTTTTTATAAACGGTTGCGCTTTCTCCAAAGGTATTTCCGTCAGCATCAATAACAGTTGCCAGTGTCATGCCTTGGCTTGTTGCAGCTGCTGAAGCAATCTGTATAGAGCGATCTTCATCATCTGTAGATTCAGTGACCGCGACTGTTAAATGAGGCATCCAAGCTCCCATGCGATAACCAAAGGTACCGTATGAAGATGTAGCGTCAGATAGTGAACCATCCACTTCTAATAATGTGGTTTCTGCAGCAACATAAATGTCGCCTGGGTCATAAGTGGCACCCAAACTAGCGAATGAGCCTGCGACATTTGTATCATCACCATACAATGTTGTGCCACCCAGTTGACTAACAGTATCTGCCTGGGAATAGGCAAGGCGTGTTTGCCAATCGTCACCCGCTAACGTGAAGCCAGCTGAGATCACATCTTCTAATTGGATCGTGCTGGTGTCTACTCGACCGTAAGCTACTTGCACAGTACCCACCATGTCACCAATGTCCATGGAGTAGGTTAAATCGGCACCGTCCATGTTTGAAAACGGACTAAGAGATTCATAGGTTTCTTGTGGCATGGTGGCCCATGGCACGGCATAACCTACGTCTAAATATTCAGACAACATGTAAAATGGAGAGCGAATACGACCCACTTTTGCTGTTAGGCTTGAAGATATTTGGTGTTTTAAATACGCCCATTCCATGTTGGTTTTAAAATCATCGGTACCGCGTGATACTAATTGGGTAACAACCGATGTTTTATTATCTAGGTTAAACGACATTTGAATACCGGCTTTGGTATTACGGCGAAAATTCACATCGTCATTAATGCCGTTGTAGGCAAACTCTTCGTCACTCATGGTGATGCCAAAACTGGCAAAACCGTTTATGCGAAATTTTTGTTCTGAATCAGCAATGCGCTGGTTCAACTTTTGAACCTGCTTACTGACCTGCTCAATTGTTGCAGCTTGAGTTGATAATGATGCAACCATTAAAGGAATAGCTGCGTACGCTATGTATTTCATTGTTATAGACATCCTTGGTATTAACTGAATTTGAATACAAAACCCCGAACATATTTTTATGTTCGGGGTTTATGGGTAAGGTAAGTTAAGGTTTAAAAATAACCTTAACGGTACCGTCTACCGAAGCTTCATCGATGTAACCGAGTAAGTTAGGGTTGGATGCCACCATGCCTTTCACATCGGCATCGCCACCCACTACTTGAGGTGCCTGACCTTTACCGGTAAAGATCAAACGAGACCAATAGGATTTAAGCTGGGCTTCAGATTTTTTTACCACATTGCTGTAAAAATCTGTGCGAGCGCCTGCGCCTTCGCTTTGATCCACTGGTACAACGCTTACGCCGCCAAGGTCTTTCTTTTTGCCTAAAAAGACTTTTACTACATCACCAGAGCTTGTAGCTGCCAATGGGCTTGATGCCCCAGCAACTACTACTGCACCTGCGTGTGCCATTGAAATACCAGCTGTTAAGGCAAGAGCTGTTAATGTTTTATTAAATAATTTCATAGTCATCTCCTCCCTTAAAATACTGTGTCGATTGTGAATGAAAGAACGTTAACTTTTCCGTCAGCTGGTATCGCTGCAGGATCGTCAAATTCGCCAACCGTTTTATTTGTATCTACCATGTCGTACTGCAGCTTGAGTGCAACACCAGGTTTAAGGTCGTAACGAACGCCTAAAGCCGTACGATCTTGCTCTTTATTGAAAGCAGTTTGTGCACCAATAACACCCTCGTAGATGTCACTTACACCATTTAAGTTAGCATCAGGTACCGCTGGTGTTGGAGATACTGTTGCATTTCGCTCTTCATCATCGGTAGTCTCTTCATGGGCAAGAGTGACGTAAGGCATCCACTGACCGAAGCGATAGCCGTACATCAAGTAATAACCATCTTGGTCAGCAAAAAGTGAATCAACTGTTAATGAGTTAAACTCAGCAATGGCAAGCATGTCGCCATTGTCATACATTGTGGCGACCCCCCAGAAAACGCCTTTATTAGCTGCTTCTGCTACATTTGCTGCTTTATCCGTAAAAGAGAATGCCGTATTTACGCTTGTGACTAAGACATCTGTTTCAGAGCCAGCTACTACAGCTGCATCGGCTTGCGAATAGCCTGCTCGTAGAGTTAATTCACCATCTGTTGCGGTGAAGTTCATGGCAATCAAATCTTTAGAAACGATTTCTGAAGTTTCGGCTCGGCCGTACTGTATTTGTGCTGTCGCCGTCCAATCGTCTGTTAGATCCATGTCATAGCTGAGATCTACCGCTTCAAAGTTGGCAGAGCTTTCTAATACGCCGTAAACCTCAACAGGTGCTTGGGTCCAAGGCATTGCATAGCCCACATCGAAGTATTCAGATAATAAATAGTTTGGTTTACGTAAGCGGCCAATTTTAGCTGTAAAACCATTGCCAAGATTGTGTTTTAAATACATCCACTCAGCTTTCGTTTCAAAATCATTTTCACCTTTTGATACAAGTTGGGTAATAACAGCGGTATCACTATCCAGGTTAAAGGTCATCTGAATGCCCGCTTTGGTATAGCGGCGGAAATTAATATCGTCCGAAACTGTTCTGTGGTAACCCTCTGGGATGTCGCTTTGCACTAAACCAAAACTGGCAAAGCCGTTAACACGAAAACGCTGGTCAGCGGCTGCAATGCGCTGATTAAGCTTTTGCACCTGTTTATTCAGCTGATCAACAGTGACAGCGTGAGTTGAGAGTGAGGCGGCCATTAAGGGAATGGCAGCGTATGTTATATATTTCATGGCCATATATGTTCCTTGTTATTTATGGGTCTGTTTTAGCAAAGCCCGCGGGCATATATTGGGTATAGCAGATATATTCAACTTCGCTAAAAATGCCCCAAATTTATGCATTTCTTGTATAAAAACTTTGATCTAAGTAATGAATGGCGCAGGCGTTCTACTAAACAGTGGCACTTTTGTTTTGTTAGAGTGGGATTAAGCGTGGTTTTAGCCCCTTGTGAATTGATTATGGGCGGACTTAGGTTTTTAATAGCCACAATAAAAATAGAGACAGCGAATAAATATGCACCTTCATATATTGGGTATTTGCGGCACCTTTATGGGCAGCTTGGCCATGCTGGCAAAAGCGCAGGGCCATAGGGTGACGGGCAGTGATCAGAATGTGTATCCGCCCATGAGCACACAATTAGAAAAAGCGGGCATAAAAATCACACAGGGTTTTGATGTGGACCAGTTACAACCCGCACCTGACTTAGTGGTGATTGGCAATGCCATGAGCCGTGGCAATGGAGCGGTTGAGTATGTATTAAATAAACAAATTCCTTACACCTCTGGCCCGGCGTTTTTATCTGAGCACGTATTAAAAGATAAGTGGGTGATGGCGGTGGCGGGCACCCACGGTAAAACCACCACCACAAGTATGCTCACATGGGTATTAGAGGACTGTGGTTTTGAGCCGGGCTTTTTAATTGGCGGCGTGCCGAAGAATTTTGGTATTAGCGCGCGTTTGGGCAAAAGTGATTTTTTTGTGGTGGAAGCGGACGAATACGACAGCGCGTTTTTCGACAAGCGTTCTAAGTTTGTGCATTACCATGGGCGCACGGTGATTTTAAACAATATGGAGTTTGATCACGCGGATATCTTTAACGATATGGAAGCCATTAAAACTCAGTTCCATCATTTAGTGCGCACCGTGGCGGGTGATGGGATGATTATTTATCCACAATCAGAAGCGCATATTAAAAGCACCTTAGAAAAAGGCTGCTGGACACCCACCTCTACGTTGGCAGGTGTTGATGCAGATTGGCACTTTGAACTGCAGGATGAAGCGGGCAGTCAGTTTACCGTGTTGCATAAAGGCAAAGCGGTGGGTGAGGTTAACTGGACACAAACCGGCCAGCACAATGTAATGAATGCATTGGCGTGCATTGCCGCTGCTTACCATGTGGGCATTTTACCGAAAGACAGCATAGCTGCGCTTAATCGTTTTGAAGGGGTGAAGCGCCGCATGGAGCTGGTGAGCGATGCCCGAGATATTCATGTATACGACGATTTTGCCCATCACCCTACAGCCATTGAAAGCACACTTGCGGGTGTGAAAAACAGTGGTAAGTATCGCCGTATTTGGGCGGTGATTGAGCCTAGATCCAACACCATGCGCATGGGTGTGCACAAAGCCTCTTTGCCAAACGCCATTAGCAATGCCGATCAGGTCATCTGGTTTCAGCCAAAAGGGCTAAACTGGGAACTGGGTGATGTGGTTTCTGGCTGTCGTAAACAAGGGATTGAAACCGACTTATTTGAAGATGCGGATAACATCATCGACTATTTAAAAGAGCATGCCGAAGAAGGGGATGCCATTGTATTAATGAGCAACGGCGGCTTTGCGGGCATTCACCAAAAACTTGCCAGCGCTTTGGCGCACGCTTAAGGAGCTTTAATGATGGATCAATCTCCTGCGAACGCGCCCATTAGCTTGGCTATAACAGGTGCGTCTGGCGCACCATATGCGTTGCGTTTGTTACAGTGCCTGATTGCCGCGGATAAAACCGTGTATGTCATGGTGAGTAAAGCGGCGCAGGTGGTGTTTGCCACCGAAACCGATTTAAAACTGCCGGGCACGCCGGAAAAAATGCAGGCCCACTTAACACAAACCTTTAATGCCAAAGAAGGGCAGATTGAAGTGTTTGGTCGCGAGCAATGGTTTGCCCCCGTGGCCAGTGGTTCCGGTAAAAACGGCCCAATGGTGGTGTGCCCTTGTAGCACGGGTGCGTTAAGTGCCATTGCCACCGGCGCCAGCAATAATCTGATTGAGCGGGCTGCGGATGTGGCTATTAAAGAAAGGCGTGAGCTGATTTTGGTATTGCGTGAAACCCCGTTTAGCCCCATACATTTAGAAAATATGCTCAAGCTTGCCAATATGGGTGTGACCATCATGCCGGCAAGCCCTGGCTTTTATCATAAACCCCAAAGCATCGAAGACTTAGTGGACTTTATGGTGGCGCGGATATTAAGCCATTTAGGCATTGAGCAAGATTTAATGCCTTATTGGGGTGAGTAAGACGAAAGCCGTTAGCCTCTAACATGCCTGTTATTTAGTGGAAAAGTGTTCGTGGCCTGACTCCAGAGCGATTCGTGTTAGAATTCATTTTTTTGAAACATCCCTTAGTGATAATAAACAAATTGGAGTGATAATGAAGTTCACTGAAAGAGATTTAAAAGTGGCCATTGTGGCCGCTATTGTGGCTTTTATTGTGTCGGTGGTGATGCTGGATTGGAAAGGCTACATCAAGCATGTGAGTGCTGAAGAAGGGGATGTGGTTGAAGAGTTTAAACTGGTATTGATTGGCGAAGCAGGCAACTTTAAGGTGTCTCCTAAGTCGTCTAATAAAGAAGCCTTCTGTGCTGATGGCTATTTATTGTTACGCCCTGAAAAGAACAAATCTGGTGATGCTGTGGCGGGACTATTGGTTGATGACAAAGACCGCGCGATTGCGTGTTCTCGAGAGCTGCCGGCGCCGGGCAAATAATTGATTTAATTAAATGAAAAGGTCTTTGAAGGAATTGCCTATCTTTGTGATGAGATAAAGCATTGATTTAAAAGACCTTTATCGTACTATCTGTATTAACGGATAACTGATAAACGCTATGAATAATAACAATAATAACGAGCAGATCGACAAGCTCGAGCGTGAAATCTGGTTGTTTCAGCAATGGCTAAAAGCCATTGATGATCAGCAAGATGAAACCCAAACCCGCATACAGCGTGCCTATAAAGAGTGCATTGATGCGCGCATGGCCAAGCTTGCCGAGCTTGAATCTGAAGGCTTAGCGGCATCGGATTTACTGCAAATGGCCGAAGCTTAGAGCTTACCCCCTCTATTTAGTTAGCAATGTGTCTGGGTGTGACAAAACCACTGGGTTTGTTACACTGGCGCAAAATAATAATTAAAACATGCTGCTATGACTCCTATCTTAAAACACGTATTGGCTGTGAGCTTACTGCTGCCTTTTTTAGTACAAGCTAAAGGCCTAGACAGTGATGGCGACGGCGTATTAGACCGTTTTGAACGCCTTTTAAAAACCGATCCTAATGACCCCAAAAGCAAACCCAAAGATTTAGACGGTGACGGCATTCCCGATAGCTACGATCTAGATATGGATGGCGATGGCGTTAATAACTGGCAGGACCCGTTTCCGCGTAACGCTCAAGAAAGTGCCGATGCGGATGGCGATGGTGTTGGGGATACGCAAGATAACGACAGTGACGGTGACGGCTTTAGTAACGCCGAAGAGAAACTGGCGGGCACCAATATGAACAACCCTAAAAGCTTTCCAGATAAAGAAGGCCCAGTGTTAGAGCTGATCGCCCCAGAAGAAACCAGCAACAAAAAATTAGTCTATATCCGCGGCATGGCCTTTGATGGCGGCATGGGCATGAAAAAGATTCAGGTGGTAAATGAAGACGGGGATGTGTTTCTTGGGCACTTTGAATATACCAGCCATTTCAAAATCAAAGTGCGCTTAGATAAGGGCGAAAACCAACTGCAAGTAGCGGCGTTTGATAAAGCCAATAACGTAAGCCGCCAGTTTGTGAATATCAGCTATCAGCGCTGATAAGCTTGGACTGAGCCGGTTTTTAATTGAATTCGATCTAATGCGCCAAAATCACTGAGCTAGGCTGTAATTATGTAAAACAAACATGGTTAAGACTTAGCACCACCCTAGGTGTCGAGGGCAGCGAAAGCTGCCCTTTTTTTATGTTCAGGAAGAACGGTATGACGCGATGCCATGGATGGCAAGGAGCGGCGCTGTAACGGGGTTAGCTATTCTAAGCTTTGGAGTGGAGTCAAAGTCGGCGTTGTTCAGGAAGAACGGTAATCGTTCCTTCACATCCATGTGATCACGATACTTGTATACCCTATTCATCGTGCAGCGATGCCATGTTGCTACATGGATGTAGCCAGTAGAGCGAAGCAGGATGCCAAAACCGAGATGGCAAGGAGCGGCGCTGTAACGGGGTTAGCAACTCTAAGTTTATGGAGCAGAGCCAAAGTCGGCGTTGTTCCAGTAGTCATCAGTTTTGACCCATAAGCCAGAGCCGAAATGGCAAGGAGCGGCGCTGTAAGGGCGTTAGCTATTCTAAGCTTATGGAATGGAGTCAAAGATCGGCGTAAAGTAGATAAACACTTTAAACGTTTAAAAATAAGGGGGCGGCAGATAATGAAAAGACCATACCATCAATTAGTATGGCTATTGCTGCTCAGTGTTTTTATTTCCGGTTGCAGTAGTTACCCCAGCAGTGCCCCTAACTCTTTGCAGTACTCGTATTTTGGTGTGGATATGAGTAACCAAACTCAGGTAAAGCAGCAGCTATTAACACAGTTGGATGAATGGAAAGGGGTGCCGCATAAATTCGGCGGTTTATCCCGCGAGGGCATTGATTGCTCAGGGTTTGTCTACTTAGTATTTGCTCAAGAATTTGGCATTAAAATTCCGCGCACTACGGAATACCAAATGCAAAAAGGCGTTGTGATTGATCGTAATGAATTAATGCCTGGAGATTTAGTCTTTTTTATTACCGGGTTTAATCAGCGCCATGTGGGTATTTACATGGGGCAAAATCAGTTTATGCACACATCCAGTTCGCGCGGTGTGATGACATCAAAATTAGATAACCCGTATTGGAAAGAGGTGTATTGGCACGCAAGGCGAGTGGCGCTTTAAACCTTTTTACTTTGTGAAACATGCCGTTAAACAGGTTATTCATTAAATGATAATAATCGAAGTGCAGTTTTTTGTTGTTTGTTTATAAAGTGATTAACACGCTGGAAAAAATCCTCTGGGGCTTCGTTTTCTTTTAACGTAGCCAAGCCTGTATTAATTTGAATCTCACCTACGTCGCGCCATTGCAAATCCATAAGCTGTGCCACTAGACGCTCTTTTAAAACCAGTACACCTTCCTCTGGGCAGTTGGGCAATAAAATATAAAATGTGCCTTGGCCGCTGTGAAAAATTTCATCCCCTGCGCGCAATAACGAAATCAATTTTAGACGAAATGCCTTTAGTACTTTTTCACTGATGTCTTGCCCGTGAATATCCAAAATTTGCTGATAATCAGCAATGGTAATGGCAAATAAAGATAGAGTACGTTTGGTTACCAAGCTTCTTGCGCTTTCTTGCTGTAGTTTTTTAATGAGCTGGCGGCTATTGTAAGCGCCGGATTGATAATCTGTGACGGCAAGGGTTAATAGGCTTTTTTGTTTTAATACATTGAGGTAGGCGTAACACAAAGAGCACATGCCAATTAATATATAAATTAAAATCATGCGCAGGCTTTCGTGCATATCAAACATAAACATCAGTTGAGAAAACGAACTGAACATCAGTGCGGTATTTAGCGCAAACGCCCAGCTTAATGGCAGCACAAAATACGAGAGAACCGGGAATGTATAAATCCAATACATGGTGAGCTTAGGGGCAAGGCTAAGTTGGAATTGCATTAATAATGCAATGGCCGTGAGCGTGAATACATTGATGTAGTTGCTGTGCTCTTGGTCGCGGTTTAAATATAAAAATAATGCCGCAAAAGTAAAAATGGCAATGGCAATAATGTTAATTAATAAAACATCGAAGTGGCCAAAATAATAATGGCTAATGCACAACAGTGAAATAGCACCCGCACTTAGGGCGTACAAAAGGCTAAGAGCTGGGTCTTTTTCCATGCTGATTTCAAACATGTGTTAGCTCCTGGGTAACCAGCTCTATTAATGAGTCAGCGGTATCGCCCACATTTAAACTGGTTATGCCTACCTTGATATTGGAGTGCAGTGTGGGTGACATATCGGCAATCATTTTTTTACTGGCCGCTTGTGCGTCTTCGCTGGTGGCGTGTGGCAGTACCACGGCAAAGTTATCATCGTTTAGACGATAATAATGATCAAAAATTCGCAGCTGTTTTGAAATGGCTTGGGCGCATTCGTGCACCAGTTGCTCACGGCCTTCTTTGCGCACGGCTTTTAATGCTTGGTCTAATTGTAAGTACATTAATAACAAGCCTGTGCCTTCCCGTTCTGCACGGGTGATTTCAGTATTAAGGGCAGGGCGTAAAAATTTTTCTAGCTGTGCGCCGGTTTCTAAGTCGGTGCCAATTAGTGGTTCAAGTAATTTATTGGTGCGCGCTTTTACCATGGCTAAAAAGTACACCACGATACTGATGCCTGCGAAACTGAACAGTATCTCGGGTTGTTCTAAAACGGGGGCAAAGTTAAAGATAATGTAGATTACGAGAGGGATGTATAAAAACAGCAATAACAAGGCGATGCGCAGCTGGAATAAAAAGAACGCCGCGATGGGATAAAAGTAGATCCAATAAATGTGCTGGCCGTGCTGATGTTCAGAAGCGATATACGCAAAGACAGCCAGCAAAACAATGCTGATCCAGTCGAGGTAGCTTTGTTTTTGACTGTATTGGCCAGTGAGTAAGCATAGGCCGTTAATGATAAGCATGGCGGCCATACCGGCTGTGATTAGGCTGGTCACATACTGGTATTGGCTGAAATCAATATACGCAATGAGCCCTAATACGGTGCCACCAATGGCACAGAAGAAGATTTTGGTGTGTTTGGGCGTAATGATTTTGTCCATGGTGTGGGCAAATGATCCAGTAAAGGGTGTTAAACACGTATTAGTAATAGCCTAGCTAAGTTTCATCATAAACGCTTTTTAAGGGTGAATACGAGTGAGTTGGCGAGTTTGTGGCTTAGGCCTGAAATCTTGCTGTGCTGGTCTGTGCCGTATAAATGCAGATATACAGGGAATATCGCCAGTTTATGGCTTAAGTATAGGCCTAGACTGTATTGGGTAACGCCCCATATAAGGGTATAATGCCGGACTTTTCGAATTAATCTCAAAACAGTCTGCGGGCAGGCTAGGCCTTTATTTTATAGATAAAGCCTCCATCGCCTTTATTCCTGCGATTGTTATATACGTTTAGGTGTTGTTGATATGGATGTGAAAGATTACATGCGACAAATTGGTGAGCAAGCACGTGATGCTAGCTCCCATATTGCCAAAGCCAATTCTGGTCAAAAGAACCAAGCGCTAATGGCCATTGCACAAGCCATTGAAGAAAGCCGTGATGTATTGGCCGCGGCTAATGATAAAGACATGCAGCGTGGCCGTGATAACGGTTTAGATGACGCACTATTAGATCGCCTAGAGCTTACTTCTGCCCGTATCGACGGCATGATCGAAGGCCTGCAGCAGGTGTGTGCATTGCCAGATCCTGTTGGCGGCATCACAGATTTAGATTACCGTCCAAGCGGAATTCAAGTTGGCAAGATGCGTGTGCCTTTAGGGGTGATCGGCATCATTTATGAGTCTCGCCCAAATGTGACCATTGAAGCGGCCAGCCTGTGTTTAAAATCCGGTAATGCGGTGATTTTACGCGGTGGCAGTGAAGCCATTGAATCAAACCAAGCGTTGGCAAAATGCATTCGTCAGGGTTTGGCTCAAGTTGAGTTACCAGAGCACACGGTACAGGTAATCGAAACCACGGATCGCGCCGCGGTAGGTGAGTTAATCACCATGACAGAATACGTAGATGTGGTTGTGCCTCGTGGCGGCAAAAGCTTAATTGAGCGTATTAGCCGTGATGCTAAAGTTACCGTGATCAAACACCTTGATGGTATTTGCCATGTGTACATTGATGATAATGCCGATGTGAGCAAAGCGGTTAACGTGGCCATTAATTCAAAAACCCATCGTTATGGCACCTGCAATACCATGGAAACCTTATTGGTGAACAAAGCCATTGCGCCAAAAGTGTTGCCTCAGTTGGCGGCAGCTTATTCTGATATCGGTGTTGAACTACGCGGTTGCAGTGATACAAAAGCGATTTTAGCGGATGTATTGGATGCCACAGACGAAGACTGGGATACCGAATACCTAGCGCCGATTTTGTCTATCAAATTGGTAGACGACATGGCCCAAGCCATCGTGCACATTAATAAACACGGTAGCCATCACACAGATAGCATCATTACTGAAAACTACACCAAGAGCCGTGAGTTTTTACGCCAAGTGGATTCAAGCTCCGTCATGGTGAACAGCTCAACGCGTTTTGCTGATGGTTTTGAATACGGCTTAGGTGCTGAGATTGGCATCAGTACCGATAAAATCCACGCTCGTGGCCCAGTGGGCTTAGACGGATTAACGTCACAGAAGTGGGTTGTATTAGGTGATGGTCACATTCGTCAGTAATGAATGAACTGGGCCTCACAAAACAGCTTAACAACGACTATGTGGTATTTGGCGGTACTTTCGACCCGGTACACCTTGGGCACTTAAACAGCGCCCAAGAGTTAGCCCAAGTAATGGGCTACGAACGCTTAACACTGATGCCTTGTGGAGATGCTTACCATAAGGGCGGTAACACCAGTTCAGCCAAACATCGATTGGCCATGCTGAATTTGGCTGTACAAGAAATCAACAAATCCCCTGCAGGCACTATACTGCAGGTGGATGATCGCGAAACCCGACGCCAAGGGGCCACTTATACAGTGGATACCTTGCAAGCATTACGGGATGAGCTTGGCCCTGATGCTCACTTGGTTTGGGTAATGGGCACAGACGCCGCACAAGGATTGCACCAGTGGCATAATTGGCAGCGCATGTTTGAGCTAGCCAATATCATTGTGGTGGCCAGAAACGGTGAGGTTTTTCATCCAACACACGTTTGGCCTGCGTCACATGTAGAAAACATTAAACAATTTAAAGGGCAAAGCCACGGTGTGTATCACACCGTATGTCTAACCCCTGTGAATATATCGTCAAGCGACATTCGCTTGGCGTTGCAATCATCAAAGTCTGTGGAGAACCATGTGCCACAGACGATATTGAACTATGTGGAGCAGCATGGGCTCTACCAAGGTAACAACTGATTCAATGGATTCAGCAGAATTAAACAAACTAGTGATTGAAGCACTAGAAGATATGAAAGCCCAAGACATTGCCGTGATTGATGTAACGGACCGTACTTCGGTAACCGACAGCATGATCATCGCCACGGGTACTTCAAGCCGTCACGTACAAGCGGTTGTGGATAACGTATCTGAAAAAGCAAAAGCCGCTGACATCGTGCCGATTGGCAGCGAAGGTCGTGGCAATAGCGATTGGGTATTGTTGGATTTAGGCGATGCCGTAATCCATGTATTTACAGCACAAGCACGTGAATACTATGACCTTGAGCGCCTATGGGGCGAACCCAACTCGGCTAAATAAAACGTTATGAAAATTCGTTTAATCGCTCGTAATGATACTGAAATGCCTCAAGGCACACAGTGCTCAAACATTTTAGATCAGGACAGTATTAAGTGAAGATTCGTTTAATCGCAGTGGGAACCAAAATGCCTTCTTGGGTGCAAGAAGGCTTTGGTGAATATACCAAGCGTATGCCAAGGGATTGCTCTATTGAGTTAGTAGAACTGCCTATTGGCCCTCGCGGTAAAAGCTCTAGTGTGGCAAAAGCCATTGAGAAAGAAGGCCAAGCCATGTTGGCGGCCATGAAACCTCAAAACACCTGCGTGGCATTAGAAGTACTTGGCAAGCCATGGAGCACTGAAAAATTATCAGAAAGCTTGGCTGACTGGCGTATGGCAGGCCAAGATGTGGACTTGTTGATTGGCGGGCCTGACGGACTGAGTCCAGAATGCGTTAAAAAAGCCAAACAGAAGTGGTCCCTCTCTCCTTTAACACTTCCTCACCCACTGGTTCGCATTTTAGTTGCTGAGCAGTTGTATCGAGCATGGACTATCCTTAATAATCACCCCTACCATAAATAAGTACTTGTTTAGGGTAGGAATTTTATTAGCTGCCTATGTTTACCAAAGCATTTAGCTGACATAATCTAGCGGCTTAGCTAATAAATAATTCAATACTCGTATTAAAACAATAATAAAAAGTGAACGGCTAAATGAGCTTCGCCCTAAAAGACGCTAGAACGGAAAAAACAATATTTGCTCGTCGAGCAATATTGGCGTCGATCTTTGTGGCGATATTATTATTTATATTGGCTGGCCACATGGCCGTTCTACAAGTTACCGAACACGAAATTCACGCCAGTAAATCTGAAAACAACCGAGTACAACTAAAGCCTGTTGCCCCTATCCGCGGTTTGATCTTCGATCGCAACGGTATTCTGTTAGCCGAAAACCTTCCCAGTCATAACTTAACCATGGTGCCAGAGCGCGTTAAAGACATGGAATACACACTAAAGCTTATTGATGAGCTGGTGGGTTTAAGCGAAGACGAAAAAGAATACTTTTTAAAACGTAGCAAACAATGGCGCAGACCCTATGAAGCCATGCCGCTTAAATACCGTTTAAATGAAGACGCCATTGCCAAGCTAACAGTTAACAGTCATTTCCTACCGGGTGTGCAAGTTGAAGCCGAATTAGTGCGCCATTATCCAAGGGGCAGCGATTTTGCTCATGTACTAGGGTATGTGGGGCAAATGAACGAAAAAGACAAAAAGCGATTGGATGCTGTGCAATATAAGGCTACTCGTCGCATTGGTAAAATTGGCATAGAGCGTTATTACCAAGAAATGCTGCACGGTGACGTGGGTTATCAAAAAGTTGAAACCAATGCACAGGGTCGAATCTTAAAAGTCCTTGAGCGCCAAAGCCCACAGCCGGGCCGACACTTGGTGTTAAATTTAGACGCAGAATTACAGCGCATAGCGGTAGAGGCCTTTGATGGTCGACGTGGTTCACTTGTGGCCATGGACCCCAATACTGGCGGCATATTATCCATGGTCTCCAGCCCGTCATTTGATCCTAACTTATTTGTAAACGGCATCAGCTATAAAGCATATAACGCCCTGCGTGATAGTTTAGATGTGCCTTTGTTTGATCGCTCCACTCGCGGCCAATATCCGCCGGGTTCCACCATGAAGCCCTTTATTGGCTTGGGCTTCTTAGAGCAAGGTGTGACCAGCTGGAAAGAAACCATCGATGATCCAGGCTGGTACATGTTGGAAAACGACGAGCGTGTTTATCGAGATTGGAAGCGTGATGGCCATGGTGAGGCAGTGGGTTTGCGTCATGCCATTATTCAAAGTTGTGATACTTATTTTTACGAAATGTCATTTCGCACCGGTATTGATGGTTTGAATCCTTTTTTAAGTAAATTTGGTTTTGGTCAAAACACCTCTTTAGATGTGGCTAATGCGTTACCGGCGTTATTGCCAGATAGAGAATGGAAAAAAACTAACCGTGGTCGTTCATGGTACGCAGGGGACACGCTCAACTTAGGTTTAGGGCAGGGTTATATGCTGGCAACGCCGCTGCAATTAGCCACAGCCACCAGTGTGTTTGCCGCAAAAGGAAAGTGGAATCGCGCAAAGTTAGTGAAACAAATCGATGGCGAGCCTTTACTGGAAGAAAACAAACCTGAAGATGTGGTCATTAAAAACCCGAAAGATTGGGACCGCATGAGCCGAGCTATGGAAGGGGTAATCAAACACTATTTAGGCACAGCCAAAAGCTTGCAGAAAGATTTAAATTATCGTCTTGCGGGTAAAACCGGTACCGCTCAAGTAGTGGGCATTAAACAAAACGAAGAATACGATTCGGAAGCGTTAAGTGAGCGCACACGAGATCACGCATTGTTTGTGAGCTTTGCACCGGTTGAAGCGCCAAAAATTGCCATTGCAGTGGTGGTTGAAAATGGCGAGTCCGCGGGTAAAACCGCAGGCCCCATTGCTAAAACTGTGACAGACGCGTATTTAAAATCATTAAATAAACCGGTGAGTCATCAGTTTGGAGACTTATATGGGCAATAGGCTGTTTACCCAAAGTACTTCAACTATGATGAATGATTGTTTCCTGGAGCCTAAATATGTCGGGTGATTTTTCACGCCAGCTGCACATGGGCGATATGGGCGGTGGTAAAAGTATTTGGCAGCGCATGAACATCGACCTGCCACTTTTATGCATGCTGCTGATTTTGTGTTTGGGCGGCCTGTTTATTTTATACAGTGCCAGTGGCCAGAACATGCACATGGTGTATCGCCAAGCCACGTACTTTGCCCTGGGTTTTATCATTATGATAACCATTGCGCAGTTTGATCCGCGCTGGTTTCAAATGGCGGCACCTTGGATGTACGGCGCAGGATTAGTGGCGTTATTGCTGGTTTTGTTGGTGGGTGTGGGCGCAAAAGGCGCACAGCGCTGGTTAAGTGTGTTTGGTTTCTTTCGTTTTCAGCCTTCCGAAATTATGAAATTAGTGGTGCCCATGACCATGGCGTGGTTTTTGGCGAGCAAATTGCTTCCTCCAAGGTTCAGCGTAATCATTCTGGCGCTGGGTATTATTTTTGTGCCCACGTTAATGGTTATGAAGCAGCCTGATTTGGGCACATCACTTTTGATTGCCGCATCCGGTTTGCTGGTTTTGTTTTTTGCAGGATTAAGCTGGCGCTATATTTTATTAGCGCTGAGTGTGGTTTTAGCGATCATGCCTGTCATGTGGTACGGGGTGATGCATGCTTACCAAAAGCAAAGGGTGCTGACATTTTTAGACCCAGAAAGCGATCCTTTGGGTGCTGGCTGGAATATTATTCAAAGTAAAACCGCTATTGGTTCTGGTGGCATTGAAGGCAAAGGCTGGTTGCAAGGCACACAGTCTCAGTTAGAGTTTTTACCAGAGCGACATACGGATTTTATCATCGCGGTATACGCTGAAGAGCAAGGTTTAATAGGGGTTTTGCTTTTATTATTCTTTTATTTAGCCATTGTGATGCGTGGATTGTTCATGGCATCACAAGCCCGAGACAGTTTTTCAAGATTATTAAGCGGTGCGTTAATCGTAACGTTTTTTATCTATGCGTTTGTGAATATAGGTATGGTTAGTGGTATCCTGCCTGTAGTTGGGGTGCCGTTGCCATTAATCAGTTATGGTGGCACGTCCATCGTGACATTGATGGCCGCGTTTGGTGTAATAATGTCTATATATATGCATAGGAAGGTATAGTTGTGTGGTTAGAGTTACGGAGTATTAAAGTGTTAACAGCCAGTTTATTAGTATTACTAAGTAGTTTTTCATTAGCGGATGGCTATGAAAAACATCCCAAATTTGAGCCTTTTATTCAGGAAATGGTAAAAGAGCACAATTACGATGAAACCTTTTTGCGTGAAACCTTAGCCAAGGCACAGCGTAAAGAAAGTATTTTAAAGGCCATTGCTCGCCCAGCCGAAAAAACCAAACCTTGGCATGAGTACCGCGATATCTTTTTAACGCCAAAGCGTACCAAAGCCGGTAAAAAGTTTTTACAGGATCATAAAGCCACTTTTGACGTGGTTGAGAAAAAATACGGCGTACCACGTGAAGTCATAGCATCCATTATTGGTGTCGAAACCTTTTATGGTCGTAACACTGGTAGCTACCGTGTTTTAGATGCACTAGCGACACTTGGTTTTGATTACCCTAAACGCAGCTTGTTTTACCGCGAATTAAAAAATTACTTCCTAATGGTACGTGATAACAATCTTGATCCGCTTTCTATTAAAGGCTCATATGCTGGCGCCATGGGCTTGGGCCAATTTATCCCTTCTAGCTACATTAGTTATGCAGTGGATTATGACGGCGATGGTAAAAAAGATTTATGGACCAATGTGGATGATGCCATTGCCAGTGTGGCCTATTACTTCAAGCGTTATGGCTGGAAACAAGGGGAGCGTGTTGGCCAAGAGGTGTCTTTAAGCAACAGCGATGCAGATAAATTTGCTAACGAAACCCTTTCATTAAAAGCCAATTTATCTGAATGGAAAAAGCGCGGTGTGAACATTCCAAAAGATATGGAAGAGCAAAAAGCGGCGTTATTTCGCTACCAAGCGGAAGAAAAAACAGAATACTGGTTAGCGTATAAAAACTTTTATGTGATCACACGCTACAACCGCAGTCGCCTTTATGCGCGAACCGTGCATGAGTTTAGTCAGGTATTGAAAGACTAGTATTAAGCAGAGCCTAAAAGCTCGTATTGATATCAGGTCGTGATTAGCTAAACGCCAAAATAAAAATGAATAGGCAGAGCTGTGTTGCTTTTAAATTTCCTTAAACCAAGTCGCCTGGGCTTGGTTTTCTTTTTTGCAATCCTAGTTATAGGTTGCACCCCTTCGCGCTATCAGCAGGCTGTTGATAGCACTCCTGTTTACAGTGAATTGATCGAGCGCTTACCCGAGCCCATCCCTCAGCGAGAAACTCTAAGTCGACGTGGTAACGCGGACGAATATGAAGTGTGGGGGAAAACCTATCAAGTTCAAAAAAACCTTAAAGAGTATGTGGCTACTGGAACGGCCTCTTGGTATGGGCAAAAATTCCACGGTCATGAAACCAGTAATGGCGAACGCTTTAATGTTTATGAATTCAGTGCAGCTCATAAATCGTTACCGTTACCCAGTTATGTGCGGGTGCAAAATTTAGCTAACGGCAAAAGTGTTGTGGTAAGGGTGAATGATCGCGGGCCCTTTCACGGGGATCGATTAATTGATTTATCTTACGCGGCGGCGGTTCGCCTTGGTTTTGCTGATCATGGTACAGCGAAGGTAAACATCGAATTGATTGCAGCGCCGATCACACAAGAAGAGTTTCAATATGTGCAGGTGGGGGCATTTCATACCAAGCTCGCCGCCGAAAAAATGATCAATACACTGCAACCCAAGCTTACCGAGAAGGTATACATTGCCAATGAATTACGTGACGGTAAGGTTTTGCATAAAGTTCGAGTAGGGCCTATTTCACCGGCTCGTTTGCCTAAGGTGCAAACAGAATTAAAGCTTCAGCTGTCCCATGTTGGACTAATTGTGCCGCAATAAGCCCCTATCTATTTTTAGTATTGCCAGCTGTGATTGTGACCTCATTGTGATGGTGTTAACCCTAGCTTGCATCATGCTACAATGCGTGCAATTTATTCTCCAGTGTTTATAGCCATGCGATTATTTTGCGCCGTATTTTGTTCTTTAGCTTTGATGATGTCATCAAGCTTAGCCTTTTCTGCCCCGAGTATTATTCCTAAACCCCCTGCTTTAGCAGCTAGTTCCTATATTTTAATAGATGCTAATAGCGGTGAAGTTCTGGTTGAAAAAAATGCAGACAAAGTTCTGCCGCCAGCAAGCCTTACCAAGATGATGACCAGCTTTATCGTTACCGAAGAACTGGCCTACGGCAATATCACAGAAGAAGAGAAAACACGCATCAGTGTTAAAGCATGGAAAGCGGAAGGTTCGCGCATGTTTATCAAAGAAGGCACCAAGGTAAAAGTTGGCGACTTATTAAAAGGTGTGGTGATTCAATCTGGTAATGACGCAAGTATTGCGTTGGCTGAGCACATTAGTGGTACCGAAGACGCATTTGTTGATGTGATGAATCAATACGCGGTGCAAATTGGCATGGTTAATACGCAATTCAAAAATGCCACAGGCTTGCCAGCCAAAGGTCACCGTAGCTCAGCACGTGATTTATCTAAACTAGCTCAACGCATTATTTATGACCACGCAGAATATTACCCTCTGTATAAAGAGAAAGAATATAAGTACAACAACATCAAGCAGCAAAACCGCAACTTGTTGTTATTCTGGGACCCAAGAGTCGATGGCTTAAAAACAGGCCATACCAATGAAGCGGGTTATTGCTTGGTGTCCAGTGCCACAGAAAACGGCATGCGCTTGATCTCTGTTGTGATGGGTGCTAAATCAGAGCGCGGTCGCGCGCGTGAATCCCAAAAGTTATTAACCTACGGTTTTCGTTATTTCGAAAGTCACCTTCTTTATGATGCCCAAGAAACATTACAAACAGCGCGAGTATGGTTAGGCCAAGACGAAGAGTTAGCCCTAGGTGTGAAAGACGGCGCTTACATTAATATTCCTCGCGGGCAAAAAGGCAACCTTGATGTGAAATACAGCATTGATGATGTGATTAAAGCCCCTGTGCTGCAAGGCATGGAATACGGCCATATGACAGTATCGCTTGATGGTAAGTTGTTAATGGATCGCCCGTTAATTGCGCTTAAAGCGGTGGAAGAAGCGGGTTTTGTGTCTCGAGTTTGGGATTACATCAAACTGTTTTTTGTATCACTGTTTAGCTAGAGCCTACTAGAAAAGTATTGGCTGGCCTTGAATACTGGACATTGATCACCATATTCGGGGCATGAATAACACGTGTGCTTAATTTGGGCTGAGTCTAATCTCTAATATCCCAAAAACGAAAGCCATTAGCCCGACTATAATTAAGGCTAACCCTGTGTTGTCAGGGTCATGGCTTAACACTGAGCCATATGTTCTAAATCGATTTCTAATAGCCCTATTTAATATAGGGCTGAATTATATGTTGTAAATAATCATGGCTAAAAAAACCGAACCTGAAGCGCCAAAAATTGAATTCCCTTGTCCGAACTACCTGGTAAAGGTATTGGGCGAAACAGCAGACGACTACCAAGAGTTTGTTGTGGATATCATGCGCAAGCACGCGCCAGACTTAGACTTGTCGCGCATTAGCAGTAACAATAGTCGCAACGGCCGTTTTACCTCTATTACCTTTTATATTACGGCCACAGGTAGCGAACAATTAGAGGCTTTGCACAAAGACCTGATTCAGCACGACCGCGTTAAGATGGTGATGTAATGCGTCTTGGTGTGCGTTACCTTGGTAAAGACTTAGCCTACGAGCCTGTTTGGGCTGCAATGAAAAAGTTTACCGATGAGCGCACAGCTGACACTCAGGATGAAATCTGGTTACTTGAGCACAGCCCTGTATTTACTCAGGGCCAAGCAGGTAAACCCGAGCATTTATTGTTTACCGGTGACATTCCTGTGGTGCAATCCGATCGTGGCGGTCAGGTGACGTACCATGGTCCGGGTCAGATTACGGCTTATATATTGGTGGATATTAATCGCAAAGGCTTGGGCCCGCGCACCTTGGTTGATGCCATTGAACAAACCCTTGTGCAACTTTTGGATGGCTACGGTATTAAAGCCCATGCAAAATCCGATGCGCCAGGTGTGTATGTGGATGCATCCAATAACCCGCAAGGTACTGAAGATAAAGTGGCTTCGCTGGGTTTAAGAATTAGAAAAGGCTTTAGCTTTCACGGCTTAGCCTTAAACGTGGATATGGACCTTGAGCCGTTTTCACGTATTAACCCTTGTGGGTATGCTGGCATGAATATGTGCCACATGGCCCAGTATGTAAATTCCCTGAACATTGACCACGTAAGCCACAAGCTGGTGGAGCAACTGATCAGCACTTTGTCCTATGAGGGCATTGATCCATTAGGTAGCCAATTGCCATGAGCGAAGACAGTAAAACAGTGAATGACGCACCGAAGAAAAAAGTTGATAAAAAGCAGGGTGTGAAAAAGCGCGGTGCCGATAAAGTTGCGCGTATTCCTATTAAAGTGATTCCTACTGAAACCATGCCGCGTAAGCCGGATTGGATTCGAGTGCGCATTCCAGCAAGCCCTAAAATAGCCGAAGTAAAACAAAAGCTTCGCAAACATAAGCTGCACACAGTTTGTGAAGAGGCTAACTGCCCTAATTTAGGTGAGTGTTTTGGCGGCGGTACAGCCACGTTTATGATCATGGGTGATATCTGTACGCGTCGTTGCCCATTTTGCGATGTGGGCCATGGGCGTCCGAACCCGTTAAATGAAGACGAGCCAAGAGAATTGGCAAGTGCCATTGCTGACATGGGCCTTAAATACGTGGTGATTACCTCGGTTGACCGCGATGACTTAAAAGATGGTGGTGCGCAGCACTTTGCAGACTGCATAAGTGAAAGCCGAAAGCTTAGTCCTAACCTAGAGCTTGAAGTGCTGGTTCCAGATTTTCGTGGCCGCATGGACATCGCGCTGGATATCCTTAAACAAACACCGCCAGACGTGTTTAACCATAATTTAGAAACGGTGCCATCCCTTTATAAAAAAGTACGCCCGGGTTCGGATTACCAATGGTCTTTAGACTTATTAAAAGCGTACAAACAAGCATGCCCAGATGTGCTGACTAAATCGGGTTTGATGCTGGGTATTGGTGAAGAGAAAGACGAAGTGATTCAAGTGATGAAAGACATGCGTGCTCACGATATCGACATGATCACCTTGGGTCAGTACTTACAGCCAAGCAAGCATCATTTGGCGGTTGATCGTTTTGTTCACCCTGATGAATTTGATGAATTGGCAGAGATCGCAAAGGAGCTTGGTTTCACGCGTGTAGCCAGTGGCCCTATGGTGCGCTCTTCTTATCATGCGGATGAGCAGGCAAAAGGCGATTTGAAAGTTTAATCAGATAACTGCTTATTATTAATAGATGGGGTCTTTCACAGTGTGAAGGCCCCATTTTTGTTTTCCGGCATAATCAAAGGCTGGAAATAATCAGCAGTTGATCAAAAAATAGTCTTTAATTACTAAAGGCATCGGCATCATTACAGTGAAAAGTGTCGAACAAAGGAACATATTTGGCGCCTGAGCGGTTCTAAGCGCGCTTTTGACCGGTATTTTTAAGGTTATAACTGTATTAGTTTTGGCCTATTGCGTGAAGATGCGTATAATGGCGCGCGTTTAATGACCTCTATAATTATCCTTCGGGAGTGAGCAACTGATTCATGGCTAAACCTGGCAATCGTTCTAAATCATCACAGAATCGTCCTTCATATAAGAAAATTCTTAAGCAGCAAGAGCAAGTGCAAGAAACTCAAGACGAAAGCATTGTCGATCAAATTGCGGCATTAGAAGCTTTATTGGGTGGCGCACCTGCGGAAGAAGCACCAGCAGAAGTGGTTGAAGCAGCCCCTCAAGTAGATCCAGCAGAGCAGCAACGTCTGGAAGAAGAGCGTGCAGCTAAAGCTGAAGCAGAAGCTAAACGTGAAGAAGAGCGTTCTAAAGAACGTGCAGCTCGCGAAGAAGAGCGTCGTAAGCTTCAACAAGAATTGATCAAGCAGCAAGAAGACCGTGAAGCTCGTTACAAAGAAGAGCAAGAAAAACTTAAGTCTGAGCAGCAAGATAAAAAAGAACTTAAGAAGCAAATTGCCGAAGGCAAAAAAGAGCTTAAGCGTCTTCAAAACCTTAACAAAATTGGCAAGTTAAATGCGGCTCAAAAAGCACGCATGGAAGAGCTAGCGGAATTTGTTAAGAGTGGTGTTAAGCCTCAGCCTGCTAAAGTTGAGAAAGCTGCTCCAGCTAAAAAAGCCCCTGCTAAAAAAGCGCCAGCCAAAAAAGCGGCCGCTAAAAAAGTAGATGACGCTGAAGAAAAAGCTGAGAAGAAAGCGTCTGCGACTAAAACAGCCGCTAAAAAGACAACTGCTAAGAAGTCGACAGCTAAAAAGACAACTGCGAAGAAATCGACAGCTAAAAAGACAACTGCGAAGAAGTCTACAGCTAAAAAGACAACTGCGAAGAAGTCTACAGCTAAAAAGACAACTGCGAAGAAGTCTACAGCTAAGAAGACAACTGCGAAGAAGTCTACAGCTAAAAAGACAACTGCGAAGAAGTCTACAGCTAAGAAGACAACTGCGAAGAAGTCTACGGCTAAAAAGACAACTGCGAAGAAGTCTACCGCTAAAAAAGCTGCTAAATAATTTAGCTTTTTTAGAGTCAAAAAAACCGAGCTATATGCTCGGTTTTTTTATGCCCGCGAAGTTGGGTGTATGTATTTGTGCTAAAAGTCTTTTGTAATATAAAACCCTTGCACTTGATGCAAGGGTGCGAAAGCTTTAGTGCGTCTCCCGTCTTAAGGATCAAATTGCTCAAGGTGACTTAGGAACTCGGCCTTACTGACTTCGCCTAATAAAAACGCCTCTTTAATGCTTTTTCCATTCAGGCCATAAAATAATAAAGCAGGTGGTCCAAAGATACCCTGCTCTTCAAGGTAGCTTTTATGGAAATCAGAGAACTCGGTGATATCCAGTTTGATGTTCATAAAGTTGCTTAATGCGGCTTGAGCATCTTGTTTTTCAAAAATCTCCTTACTCATTATTTTGCACTCAATGCACCAGTCTGCATATACATCGATAAATACAAGTTGCTCGTTATTTTTGGCATCCAGAAGCGCTTGTTCAAAAGCCGCTTTGGTTTTAATGGTTTTGAAAAACTGAGATTCAGCAGCCTCTGGGCTTGCCTGGGTTGTGTTTAAGGGTGCTTGATTACCGCTAAAGGTTCCGCCCATAAGCACTTTAACGATAAGTATGATGGCAACTGTAAAACCTAAAAGGCTTAAACCCTTAATGGCTTTTTCAATATTACTGCTTGCAGGATTAAAGGCGCCCAAAACAGAGCAGTACACGCCTAATAAAATAGCCCATAAGATCAGGTAAATATTCTCAGGGATAAAACGACCTAATAGCCAGATGGCGACCCCTAATAACAATACCCCAAAAAATATTTTTACTTGCTCCATCCAGCTGCCGGCTTTAGGTAAAACCGATGCACCAGTGGTGCCGATGGCAATCAGCGGAAGTCCCATACCAAGCCCTAATGCAAACAGTGCAAGGCCGCCTAATAATGCGTCGCCAGTAGTGCTGATATATACCAGAGCACCAGCCAGTGGTGCGCTGACACAAGGGCTAACCACAACAGCGCTTAATGCGCCCATAAAAAAGACACCAATAAAACTGCCGCCGCTTTGTTTTTGGTTTAAACGATCCAGTGGCCCTTGAATAAACTGCGGTAAACGCAATTCGTATAATCCAAACATGGCCAAAGCCAATAATACAAATAGGCCTGCAAATAGGCTTAATACCCAAGGTTGCTGCATATAAATTTGTAAGTTAAAGCGCGCGCCCATGGAGCCCACTAGTACACCAGCCAAAGCAAAGGTAATGGCCATGCCTAAAACATAAAAGCTGGAGAGTGCAAAACCTTTGCTTGGGGTTAGGGATGTTTGCCCTGCAATAATGCTGGAAAGAATCGGTACCATGGGCAGTACGCATGGTGTAAAGGTTAGGCCAATGCCCAGCAATAAAAAGGTGCCGATAATAAGCAGGGTGCCAGCGTCATTTAAAAAGCCCTCAATACCAGAGGCGCTGTTTAGGTTTTCAGTTTTTGTTGTATTGGCTGGGTCTGCTTTATGGATATTTAGTGTGGCTTTTTGTGGTGGATAGCACAGGCCGATGGCTTGGTCGCAGCCTTGGTATTTTAATGTAATGGAATGCGCTTCGCTCTGAAGCGTTGAGCGATCAAGTTGAAAGGTGGCGCCGTTAAAGAAAACAGGTACTTCACCAAAACTTGGGTCTACTATTGTGTGAGCATCTTCAGTGAACTTCCCGCCGCTCACTTTGCTTTTATCGGCAAGGGTTAATGCTAGTTTGTCTTTATATAGGTAAACATTGTCCGCAAGTCTAAAGTGAATGTTTACCAGTTCACTGTTTTGCTCTAGTTCATATTGAATGGCTTCGTGAGCGGGCAGTGCTTTGTGGCTGGAGAAAAGGTCAGCGGCAACAAAAGTGCTTAGCAAGCTAAGCAATGATCCAATAATAAGAGTGCGATAAAAGCGGTGCATATTAATCCTAAATAAAAGCCACTGAATAAAAAGGTGTTCGAGTGAGTTTAGAGTGTTCTTAGGACAATAATGAAGTAACAAAGTGCAATTTGCACCCCCAATACCTTGTCAGGCTGGGTTTGGGGTGCAAATTTGAGATGGGGTTAGAACTTTTAAATTATATTAAGGGTTTGGTGTTAGCTATTACGAGAAACTGCTAAGTCAGCCAGTGCGCCCAGGGCGTTTTTGGCAGGGCTGTCTGGCAGGATAGCGATGGCTTGTTTGGCCATTGATACATGCTCAAGGGCTTTGCCATTGGTGTAATCAATTGCGCCGCACTGCTGCACAATTTCGATAATCTGAGGCAAGGCTTCGGTTGTGCCTTTGCGAATAGCTTGGCGGATCAGTTTAGCTTGCTCATCGCTTGCATTTTGCATGGCAAAAATCAGCGGTAACGTAGGTTTGCCTTCGGCAAGGTCGTCCCCCACGTTTTTACCAAGGTCTTCTGCATTGCCAATGTAATCCAGTACGTCATCGACCAATTGGAAGGCCATGCCTAGGTGGTGGCCGTATAAACGCAGAGCTTCTTCTTGCTCTGTATCGGCACTTGCTAATACGGCGCCAGCGTGGGAGCTGGCTTCAAATAACATGGCGGTTTTCCCTTGGATCACATCCATGTACTTGTCTTCACTTACATCTGGGTTTTTCACGTTCATAAGCTGCATGACTTCGCCCTCGGCGATGACGCAGGTTGAATGAGATAGGATGTCCATGATTTTAAGCGAGCCAAGCTGCACCATCATCTGGAAGGCGCGGCTATATAAGAAGTCACCTACTAATACGCTGGGTGCATTGCCCCAGTTGGCGTTAGCAGTAGGTCGGCCGCGGCGTAAGTCTGAGGTATCCACGACGTCATCATGCAGTAATGTGGCGGTGTGAAGGAATTCGATAATACCGGCAAGTAGGGCGTGATTGTTTTTAGGGTCGTTATAATCAAGGGCTTTAGCCGCTAATAGTACCAATAGCGGTCGCATGCGTTTACCGCCGCTTTCAATGATGTGTTGGCCGATTTTCTCAACCATAGGCACATTGCTTTGCAGTTGTTGCAGAATCAGCTCGTTAACCTGCTGAAAATCGTCTTCTACTACCTGATAAATGTCTTTTACTAACATGAACTTACACTTCCTCGCCGAGGTTCGTATCCTAATTACCCGCTAGGCACAACGCAAGTAAAAGCCCGATAAATACTGGGCTCGTTAGGCGTATAAGCGGGTTTTTAGCCGGTTCCACAGGGCTTTTGCCTTTCCCATCAATCTCCTATATAATCCTGCGCCCGACTTGTAGTGCTTTTTTTGCACTAAACATCGTTCCCTACCATAGAGCTTCAAAGCGAGGTTCATAGAAGTAGGCGTCATCTAGGATAGCTAGGGCGGTTAAGCAGCGGTCGAGAACAAGCGTTTTGAATGTCTCTGGAGACTATATATGTACGCAGTTATCGTAACTGGCGGTAAGCAATACCGTGTTGAAGAGGGTGAAACCCTTAAAGTAGAAAAAATTGAATCTGCTACTGGCGAATCAATTGATCTTGAGCAAGTGCTTCTAGTTGGCAACGGCGACGACGTTAAAATCGGTCAGCCAGTTGTTGAAGGCGCTAAAGTGACTGCAGAAATCGTAGCTCACGGTCGTCACAAAAAAGTGAAGATCATCAAGTTCCGTCGTCGTAAGCACTCTATGAAGCAAATGGGCCACCGTCAGTGGTTCACAGAGCTTAAAATTACTAGCATCTCTGCTTAATTTTAGTTTCTGCTTTAAAAGTGTGATGCTATCTTATTGATAGCGCATTGAAGATTAATCAAAAGGAATCCAGGCAAAATAATCAAAGGCCTGATTTCTAGATAGGAGAAAACCAGATGGCTCACAAAAAAGCTGGTGGTAGTACTAAGAACGGTCGCGACAGTAACGCCAAACGCCTAGGTGTAAAAGCCTTCGGTGGTCAGTTAGTTACAGCTGGATCTATCATTATTCGTCAGCGTGGCACTAAGGTGCACCCTGGTGATAACGTTGGTATGGGTAAAGACCATACTCTATTCGCTAAAGCGGATGGCTATGTGAAGTTCGAGCAAAAAGGTCGTATCTTCCGTAAGCAAGTTAGCATCGTTCCTGCTGCTAAATAATTGCGGCGCTTAGGCGCACCAAAAAAGCTCTGTGACTTATGGCGCAGGGCTTTTTTTAATTGTACGGATGCATAAAGGCTGCAAATGGATAGCGGCAAAATGAATACAACTGCTCTAAAATATAGACAGGCTTAGCCTGTTATATATGGCGGTTTGAAAGAGCAGTAACGGTCCAGGGGATATAAATATGAAGTTCGTAGATGAAACCAGCATTAGCGTTGAAGCCGGTAAAGGCGGTAACGGTTGCTTGAGCTTTCGCCGTGAAAAATATATCCCTAAAGGCGGACCAGACGGCGGTGACGGCGGCCACGGCGGTAGCGTATTTTTAGTGGCTGATGAAGGCGTAAACACCCTTGTGGATTATCGCTATGTTCGCCGCTATAAAGCAGAAACAGGTCAGGGTGGTATGGGCCGTGAAATGAGTGGTAAAGCTGGCGAGCATTTGTATCTTAAAGTGCCAGTGGGAACCACCATCATAGATGAAGATACTCAAGAGGTTTTGGGTGATTTAACCGAAGACGGCGCTGAGCTAATGGTAGCTGAAGGCGGTGTACGCGGCCTTGGTAATATACATTTCAAAAGCTCGGTTAACCGTGCGCCTCGCCAAACCACCACAGGCACAGACGGTGAAAGCCGCAACCTTAAATTAGAAATGAAAGTACTGGCCGATGTGGGTTTGTTAGGTTTACCAAACGCCGGTAAATCTACTTTCATTCGTGCAGTATCAGCGGCTAAACCAAAAGTAGCCGATTACCCATTTACCACCATGATCCCTAATCTAGGTGTGGTAAGTGTGGCCAAGCATAAAAGTTTTGTAGTAGCCGATATCCCAGGTTTGATTGAAGGTGCCTCTGAAGGTGCTGGCTTGGGTATTCGCTTTTTGAAGCACCTTGTACGTACGCGTATCCTTTTACACATTGTTGATATGCACCCGTACGATGAATCTTCTCCAGCTGAAAATGCCAAAGTCATCATTAATGAGTTGGAAAAATTCTCACCAGAAATGGTAAAACGCGAACGCTGGTTATTACTAAATAAATTAGATCTAGTACCAGAAGACGAGCGCGAACAGCGCTGCAAAGAAGTAACGGATGCCCTAAATTGGACGGGCCCTGTTTACCAGATTGCAGCCATCAGCAAAGAAGGGACTCAGCAAATCAGCTTTGATATTATGAGTTTCCTAGATGAACGCGCGGAAGCCGCCATTGAAAACCCAGAACTGCTAGAAATTGAAGCTCAGCATCGCGCTACTGTAGAAAGCGAAGCGCGCGAGCGCATGGAAGAGTTAGCCGAAAGTCGCGACCTTGTTCGTGCCGAGCGCAAAGCGGCTAAAGCGGCTGCCAAGCAAGCCGAAGAAGACGATGATGATGACGGCGATGGCCCTGAGTTCATTTATACCTACGAATAAATAACAAGATAGTCAGCGGCATGGGCGGCTGGCTATTAATGAATACGTTGTACTGGCAATAATAAGTAGCAAAATAAAAATGTCTCGATCAGCCATCACAAGCGCAAAGCGCATCGTAATTAAAATTGGTAGCGCATTGTTAACCAACGACGGTGCAGGCTTGGATAAAAAAGGCATTGCTAACTGGGTTGATCAAATCGCCCTGTTAAAACAGCAAGGCATTGAAGTGGTATTGGTATCCTCGGGTTCAGTGGCCGAGGGTATGACCCGTCTAGGTTGGAAAAAACGCCCAAGTGCGTTGCATGAACTGCAAGCGGCAGCGGCCGTGGGCCAAATGGGCTTGGTGCAGTGTTACGAGTCTAATTTTGCTCGCCACGACTATTTAAGTGCACAAGTGCTGTTAACTCATGCCGACCTTAGTAATCGCACTCGCTATTTAAACGCCCGCTCTACTATAAAATCCCTTATCGATTTAAACGTTGTGCCCATTATTAATGAAAACGATACCGTCATCACAGATGAGATTCGTTTTGGTGATAACGATACCCTGGGTGCTTTAGTTGCCAACTTGGTAGAGGCCGATGCCTTAATTATTCTTACCGACCAAGACGGCTTATACACAGCCGACCCTCGCAAAGATAAAAACGCCAAACTCATTGAAAGCGCTCGCGCAGAAGACTCAGCCATTCAGGCCATGGCCGGTGATGGCGGTGCGCTCGGTCGCGGCGGCATGGTCACAAAAGTGCGCGCAGGCCGATTAGCTGCTCGCTCTGGCGCATGCTCTGTGATCGTTGGTGGGCGCATTGAAAATGTATTAACAAAACTCATGCAAGGCGAATCACTAGGGACACTATTAACCAGTGATCAAGAGCCAATGGCCGCGCGCAAACAATGGATCGCAGGCCATTTGCAAACCCGTGGTGAAATCACCCTGGATGACGGTGCAGTGAAAGCCCTGATAGAAAAAGGCAAAAGCCTACTGCCAGTGGGCGCCATTAACGTAAGTGGTGATTTTGGCCGTGGTGAAGTAGTAGCCTGCATCAATAAAAAAGGCGAAGTAATAGCTAAAGGCTTAGTTAATTACAGCGCAGTTGAGGCTCAAAAAATCCTCAAAAAAGACAGTAAGGATATTTTAGATATTCTTGGTTATATGGATGAGCCAGAGCTGATTCATCGAGATAACTTGGTTGTTGTTTGATCAAGTTGGCAGCTTAAAGCGACTAATTAAGTTTGCTTAAATTGATTTAAAACTGCACAAATTAAAAGCGCTCCGGCGCTTTTTTTGTGCGTTTAATGATCTGAAGTACAAAAAACAAACACCTGTGTAGGACATGGCTTACATAGCCATTGGTTGATGTAGGTTTGTTACAAATCTAATTACAATAAGTAACAAATGCGGTTGCTATGTCACACTTTGAAACTATAATCCCAGTCCGAAAATTAACCTTTAGTCATAATGCGAACTGATAAGTAGAAAGCTCTGTTTATTAGTGTTTGCTAAATCAGGTTTTTAAAGCCTAATAAGATTTAATTAGCTCGGATAGATAAGTACATGGGACGTTCATCATTTCAAATAATGGGTGACACAGTTCATGCATTATTAATGCGTGAACTGAAAACCCGTTTTGGTTCATCTAAATTGGGCTATTTTTGGGCTATCGCAGAACCAGCTGCCCAAGCTTCCATTTTAGCCATTCTATTCACTTTGATTGGTCGCAATAGTTTAAGCGGCGTACCTGTCGCACTGTTTTTAATTAGCGGTGTAATGCTATTTAAAGCATTTAGTAAATCATTAACTCAGCTATCTAATGGGATACAGTCGAATACTGCATTGTTTTCATACCGCCAGGTCTCTCCAATCGACCCTCTAATTACACGTTTTATTATTGAGTTGGCTGCCTTCTTTACTGTCTATGTAATTATTTTGGCAGTGATGTTTTGGCTGGGGCTGGATGTTTGGCCGCAAGATTTATTGGCGTTAATAGCAGCTTCTTTACTGTTGATGTTTTTAGCGGCTGGCTTGGCCTTATGTTTATCGGTAGCTCAGTTGTATTGGCAGGATACTAATAAATTATTGGGTATGGTCATGACCCCAATGTTTTTCATATCGGGGGTTTTTTATTGCGCCACCATGATTCCCCAGCAGTTTTGGTTTTTATTTAGCTGGAACCCGATTTTTCATGCTATTGAATTAAGCCGAGACGCTTTTTTTATAAGTTATAAAACCCCTATTGGTAGCTGGTTATATTTAGGGTTATTAACCCTTGGTTTTAATGTTTTAGGTTTAATGCTTTACCGAGCTAACCGCATAAGGTTTGTCACCTTATGATTAAGTTCGATAATGTCAGTAAATATTACAGCACCAAACAAGGCCGTCATTATATTTTAAAAGATGTAACCATTGCGTTGCCGACAGATGTGAATCTTGCAGTGCTTGGGCCTAATGGCGTGGGTAAATCCACCTTGGTGCGTATGATTGGTGGAGCGGATTACCCAAACTTTGGCAATATATTATCAAACAAAAATATTTCTTGGCCGCTGGGTTTGCAAGGTGGCCTACAAGGTAGCATGACAGCCCGTGAAAACGTACGTTTTGTGGCCCGAATACACGGCTACACAAATACTAAAGAAATAGAGGATAGAGTCGCGGACTTTGCTGAAATTGGTAAATTTTTCGATGAACCCGTTAAAAAATATTCAAGTGGTATGAAATCAAGGGTGAGTTTTGGTTTAACCATGGCCTTTGATTTTGATTTTGATGTGCTATTGATTGATGAATTAGGTGCCGTGGGCGATGCAAACTTCCGTAAAAAAAGCCAAGCTCTATTAGAGAGCAAGTTTAACAGCACAAAATTAATTATGGTAAGCCACTCCATGGGTGAGCTTAAAAAGTACTGCCAAGCAGGGATAGTAATTAAAGATCAATCATTACTGTTTTACCCCAAGCTTGATGATGCAATAAAACAATACGAAGAAACCTATGTCACAGCCTAATAAAAAAGATGTTGCAGAAATACCAGTGCCGCTGACCAGTTTGCAGCGTAAGGTTCGCAAGCTAAAACGGGATCCAAAACAGTTCCTTGTGGATAGTAAAGCGGTGTTGGGCACGCAAAAAGCGGCGTATTTGGCATGGGCTAAATTTGGCTCTTTTGCTTTAGTGCTGTTGGCTTCTATTTTGGTGGTGTTTTATTACACAATTATCGCAAGTCCGCGCTACGTGAGTGAAAGCCAGTTTGTTGTAAAGCAGGCTGGCAATACTGAGCCTCAGTTGATGGGCTTTGCTGCTATTGCAAGTACCTCTAGTTCGACTCGTGATGCTTTGATAATCAAAGAATATATTGAATCGCGCGCTATGGCAGAAGCCTTAAACAAAGCCATTGATTTGAAGGCTCATTATCAAAACAGTCAGTGGGATGTAGTCAGTGGTTTATCTAGCTACGCCAGTATTGAAGACTATGTGGAATACTATCAAAACCACGTAATCGTTAAGCATGATGAGCTAGCGGACATTGTATATATAGAAGCGCAAGCCTTTACATCAGAATACGCATTATTGCTTGGCAATACATTATTAGAGCTAAGTGAAAACTTCATTAATGCCCTGGGTGATAAAATGGTTAAAGAGCAATTAGCCTATGCACAAAAAGAAGTAGAGCGTTTATACGGGGCTATGAAAGATCAGCAATCTTTATTGCTAAATTTTCAAAATAATAACCAGCTATACAGTCCAGAACAGCAAGGCAGTGCTTTATTAGGTGCCATTACAGAGCTGCAAGCAAAAATCATAGAGCAAGAAGCTAAGCTTAAAGAAATGACGGCTGTTATGCGCAGCGATTCGGCGCAAGTAAAAGGCCAAAATATTTTATTAGACTCTTTAAAGTCTCAATTAAAAGAAGAGCAAGCAAAGCTTACCTCCAAAGATCAAATGTCACTTAATAAGGTGACAGCAAATTACCAAGAAATTAAATTAAGTAGCGAACTTGCCGCAGGCATGTATCAAGCGGCATTAACCAGTATGGAAGCCGTACGTGCTGACGCTTACCGAAAACTAAAACACTTGTTAGTAATACAAGATCCTGCCCTACCAGAAAGCGATCAATACCCGCGCAGAATTTATAGCATAGTGACATGGTTTGTGAGCTTGTTATTGGTTTACCTATTAGGCCGTTTAGTGTGGTCAATTGTTAAAGAGCATAAAGAATAATGAAAAATATATGTAGGAGCGCAGCCCTCTGCGCGATTGTTTGCTTGCTTGCATCAACTGCCAATGCTGTATCTTTACAGCAAGACGCAAATACAGAAAAAACAACAGAGCTAGAACAAAACACTAAGAACACAAGGGTACAAGAATACGGCCAATGGCTGTTCAGTGGAGCTTTTAGCAAGCAAGGCTTCACAGGCGTGAACCCTAATTACCGCATTACTCAAGGTGATTCTCTTTTAATACAGCTTTGGGGTGGCCTAGATTTTCAACAAGAAATCAAAGTAGATGCCCAGGGCAATGTCTTTATTCCTAAAGTAGGCCCTGTAAAAGTATTGGGAACTAAAAATTCAGAGCTTAATAAAGTGGTTTTAAAGTCTATTAAGCGAGTTTACAAATCCAATGTGCAAGCTTATGTGAGTTTGATGTCCAGTCAAACCGTTAAGGTATATTTGGCAGGCATGGTAAACAACCCTGGCCTTTATGAAGGCAATAGCGCCGATAGTATCATGGCCTTCATTGATCAAGCGGGTGGCATTCGTGACAACCTAGGTAGTTACCGTTTTATTGAGGTGAAGCGTCAAAATAAAGTGATTAATAAAATTGATTTATACGCCTTTTTACAAAGCGGTGTAATCAGTAATACACAATTACAAGATGGCGATGTGATTTTAGTGCAGCCTAAAAAAGGCGAAATCACTTTAGAAGGTCAGCTTGGTTTTAACGGGCAATACGAAGTCAAAAAAAGTAATAATAAGCTAAGTGAAATCTTAACCTCGGCCGCCATCAGTGAGAATGCAACCCATGTGACGGTAGTATCGTCATCTAATGCATCAGGTATAAAACAAGTAGAAGCCAAACAGTACGACATGGCTGAGATTAAAAATGTAAACATTCAACCAGGCTCTCTGGTGCGAGTATCAAGCCAAATGCGCGCTAATAGCATCAGTGTTGAAGTAATTGGTGAGCATAAATCTAAATTTGAAATGGTATTACCTTGGGGGTCAACCCTTGAAGACTTGCTAGCACAAGTGGAATACAGCGAACTTTCAAACCAGCAAGCCATCCAGCTTTATCGCAAGTCAGTAGCTCAACGTCAAAAAGACATGCTACAAGCTTCATTGGCATCGTTAGAGCAGTCAGTATTAACCGCACGCTCTGCCACAAAAGAAGCGGCTCAGTTACGGGTGGCCGAGGCTGAAATTATTTTGAAATGGATTGAAAAAGCTAAAAAAGTACAACCAAAAGGCCAGGTGCTGTTGGCGGATAATTACAGTGCTGCGAGCGTGATACTTAAGCAAGGTGATCGTATTGTAATCCCAGCCAAGCAAAGTTTAGTAATGGTTCATGGTGAAGTGCTGTTTCCAACCGCCATTACCTATGACGATGAGCAATCGACTGAAAACTACATTGCCAAAGCAGGCGGGGCTACAAACGACTTAGACGATATGAACGTATTAGTTATGAGGCCAAATGGTTCATTCATTGATGTAAATTCGGATCTAACGGATGAAGATGAAATTCAACCGGGGGATGAAATTTTCGTATTAGCAAAACCTGATGTGAAATCTTTGCAATTAACCAAAGATATTACCCAGGTGATTTATCAAGTGGCTGTTTCAGCTGCTGTGGTGTTGGCACTGTAATATGCAAGTAATTAATACATTGGAAAATCAGAATGCACAATCCTTTCAAATAGAAGAGGGTTTTGCATATGAGGTGATGACCAATATTGAATGCCTGTCTTATAAGTTTAGTGCTGGCGAAGTTTTGGCTAAGCAAGATCAGTTGGTTATAGGTCGAAAAAATAATATTCAGCAAGGTTTAAATAAGTTTGTTTTTTATGCCGCTAAAACGGGATTTGTAGATGTTGAATTTTCACCAGCGGAATACTCAAATGAATCTAAATTGCTTGATGTTGAAGTGCGTAGTTTAGGTGAGGCTCTTAAAGAACCTGTAGATATATCTAAATTAGAAATTGTTGCGGCGGTTGCATCGATTTCTTCAAGAGTTGATGCGTTAAAAGATGCAGTGGAAAGTATCTATCCACAGGTTGATCGTCTCTTTGTTTACTTAAATGGCTATTCTGGTGTACCTAGCTTTTTAAATGATAAGAAAATAGAAGTAGTACTTGATTTTGAAGGGCGAAATGCGGCAGCAGCAAAATTTTATTGGCTGTCTAAAGTTAATGCGTATTACTTTTCAATTGATGACGATATTGTCTACCCAAAAGATTATTGCCAAAAGACGATTGATAACTACAAGAATAATGTATCTGGTTCAGTGGTTAGCTATCACGGTAAAAATTTAAAGCTCCTTGCGGGACATCAAAGAGCAGATCGAAAAGAGATGTTTTTGTTTGAAAACGAATTGGCTGAGAATACTAAGGCACATGTATTAGGTACAGGTGTGATGATGGTTGATACTAGGAATATAAGGTTGCCATTATTTGAGGTTGCTAGCCACTACCCTAGAGCTATTGATTTAGCTGTATCCATATACCTTCGTAAAAAAGGGATAAAGCGCTATGTGCTTAATAAAGACTCTGGATGGTTGAAACAGAACCAAAAGGTAGGTCATGGTTTAAATGAATTTAAGCAGCTGGTGAGGAGATATTCTAAGGAATCTTGTCAACAGGTTATTTCAGGGCGTCCGTGGGTGGAATCTAGGTTTTTGTATTACTTGATTGGGGCTCTGGTAATACCTTTTAAGCCAATACAGTTTTATGTCGATAAAAATAAGAAACTAAAAAAACTATTGAGAGACCCAGTTCGATTTATTGTGGATTCTAAGAATCCAATCATTAAAAAATTTTTAAATATTAATAAGTAATTGGAGAGTAATGAAATGGAAGATTTGAAAGTAGCTGTTGTTGGTCTTGGGTATGTAGGCTTGCCGCTTGCTTTGGAATTCGGTAAAAAATCGAACACACTTGGTTTTGATATTAATAAAAAACGTGTATCTGAGCTTAAAAAGCAAATTGATTTTACTAATGAGTCTGATAAAAAAGACTTTGAGGATGCCAAGAGTATTAGTTTTACAGATATAAAGGACGATTTGAAAGAGGCAAATTTCTATATTGTGACAGTGCCCACACCTGTTGATGAAAATATGGTGCCAGACCTGACTCCGATTGTAAAAGCGTCAGAGATGCTAGGTGATGTAATTTCAAAAGGGGATATCGTGGTTTATGAATCTACCGTATATCCTGGAGCCACAGAGGAAGTGGCAGTACCTGCTTTAGAGAAAGTATCTGGCCTTAAGTTTAATAAAGATTTTTATGTGGGCTATAGCCCGGAGCGTATTAATCCGGGCGATAAGGTAAACCGTCTACCGACGATTACAAAAATAACTGCGGGATCAACCCCAGAGATTGCAGATTATGTCGATGCTGTATACCAAACTATTATTACTGCAGGTACACATAAAGCTCCTTCTATTAAGGTGGCTGAAGCTGCTAAAGTCATTGAAAACACTCAGCGTGATGTGAATATTGCACTGGTTAATGAGTTAGCAATTATTTTTGATAAGTTAGATATTGATACTCATGCCGTTATTGAAGCGGCTGGCACTAAGTGGAACTTCCAAAAACTATTCCCAGGCTTGGTGGGCGGGCATTGTATAGGTGTTGATCCATATTACCTTGCACATAAAGCTGAAAAAGTGGGCTATTACCCGGAGATTATTAACTCAGCACGACGAATTAATAAAAGTATGGCTAGCCATGCGGCTCAAAAATTAGTGCGCTCAATGAACTCTAAAAAAATCCATGTTGTTGACTCTAATATTCTTGTTCTAGGTTTTACTTTCAAAGAAAACTGTCCAGATGTTCGAAATACAGAGGTAGCTACTCTTGTTAAGGAGTTAGAATTCCATAACTCTAATGTGGATATTTATGACCCTTGGGCATGTAAGGATGAAGTGAAACATGAATACGATCTTGATTTAATGCCAGGATTTGAAAAGGGTAAGCGTTACGATGCGATTGTATGTGCTGTAGGTCATGATCAGTTTAAAGATTTTTCTCATAAGACTATCTTTGAACTAGCTAAAAATGAACATGTTGTTTTTGATATGAAGGCAGCATTAGATGACTCTATTGTAGATATTAGGCTGTGATTTAATAATGTCTGTACTATCTAAAGCGATCGTTAATACTGGTGCACGTTTATATAAGAAAAAATATAAGCGGGCAGCAGTTAAGCTGTGGGCATTACCAGGTGTTATCTCTAAGGCATCGCCGGTTAATGTGAAAAAATATTTATCTTTATCATCGGATAAGGTGTTTTCTCAATATGTAAAAGAACATTATTTTTCAATATGTCGAGATGAAGAGCTTCTTGCATGGATCTATAGTGAGGCGGCGGAGCGCAACTTAAGTGCTTTAGTTGAGGTGATAGAGCGAGGGTTTACTTATAGCTCAAGCTTTGTGTTCATTAGTTTCGAGCAGTGTTTGAAAAGTAAAAATTACACTCAACTATCCGTTTTAATAAAGTCTTTCGATAGAGGATATATTTTATCTAAAGAAATTAAAACGCCTTATAATTCCCTTCTTGTAGGTCTTTTATATTCAGATGATACATTGCTGGGTGGCTTGAGTGTAAATAAGGAGTCTATGCGCTTATTGAAGGCTGTGATACCTTTTTATCGTGCTTGCAATATCGATATTCCAGTTTCTGTCTCAAAGTTTATAAAGTCTAATCAAGACTCAATTGATAAGGGAGCTTTATACTCCTATTGTCAGGCGGTTCAGTCTTTAGGTAGCTTAAGTGAGTCGGTGGATCAGTGGCAGGCTTTCATTTGTCTTTATCCTGATCATGTTCGTGCAAGGCAGAATTTATTGCTTCAGCTGTGCAAGATTGATGACAAGACACTATTAGAGCAATTTCAATGGTTAGCAGATAGTGAATCAATTGATGAGCGGCTTGTTAATAATGTGTATAAATCGGCCAACAGAATTAATTCAATCGATTTTCTGTCAGAGCTAAACTCAGTCAAAAAAAAAAATCAGTATAGCCTGAGGGTTTCTTTAGAAATACATAGAAAGAATGACTTTATGGATGAGGTCGAAATCCTAGAGAAAGAGTATGTTTCGCAATATGGGGTTGATAAGTGGTACTCAACTTTTAAAGCTAAAAAGCTTATTGACTTCGGGCTATATACAGAAGCAACAGCAGCGTTTAAAGCGATTAAGGGGCAAAAGCTATATTACGCAGTATCCCTGCTTAAAGATAAAAAAATAGATAAAGCATTTAAAGTTTTTAATTCGTTTAAGCCGAATCATAAGGACTACCTTTCAGCACAACGCTATATTGCTGATATAAGCTTCTATGAAAGTGAAAATTGGAAACTGTCTGCTTGTGCGTATTTTAAAGTGCTAGAGTCTAAATTTGATTATCAGGTTAACCTTCGATATTTAAAGTCTTGCATTCTAATGGGGAGGGATATTGCAGAGCTCGATCTTTCTAGTGTTACTCGTGAAGATCAGTTTTATTTAAAGTTTATTTGGTCTAAGAAGAACCAGAAAGATGAGGCGTCTTTAAAGTATCTTAATCAAATATATAGTGACGCAGGATTAAGGCCATTAATTTATCGAAAAACGGATAATTATTTTGATTCTATAGGCTCTAAGTCCAAGCCAGTAAATAGTGAGAAATTGGTCAGCGTTATTATGACGGCTTATAAGGCCAAGGATTATATAGATAGAGCAATTAATTCAATATTGAATCAAAGTCACCAAAATTTAGAGTTGATTGTTGTTGAAGATAACTCGCCCGATAATACTTTTGATTATATTAAAGAAAGATTCGGGTCGAAGGTTACCTTGCTAAAAACTGAAAAGAACTCAGGGACATATGTAGCTAAAAATATCGGCATTAAGAATGCCAAGGGTGAGTATATTACCTTTATGGACTCCGATGATTGGTCGCACCCAGATCGTATTGCAAAGCAAGTTAATTTGCTTGAAGCCAATAAAGCGGTTCAAGCCTGCCAGACAGGGCATCTAAGAATGACTGAAGATGGCGATCTATTATTTAGAAAGCGTGGTGTTAATTTAGATGTGCCAATATCCCTTATGATTCGTAAATCAGTTGTGGGTAAAATTGGGTACTTTGATTTTGTGAGAGCCTCTGGTGATTCGGAGTATATCGGTCGTCTAAAAGCTGTTTATGGCTCTGATAGTATATCTTATTTGAAGGCCCCAATGATTCTAGCTAGGCAAGCCGAAGGCTCTCTGACTACTGCAGGAGCTACTGCATTAACATGGGCAGGAATGCCGAAAGTAAGAATTGATTATCGTAGAGAATTTAGAAGGTGGCATCTACAAGCTGGTGATTTGTACATGTCGAATAATTTTAAGAATATGGCCTTTAAAAGGCCGAAAAGTTTACAATCGAGAGCAGTGTAATGAAAGTCAATATATCAAAAAATGTAGAAACAGTATTCTTTGATTTTGAGCTAGATGAACAAGATGAGCTGTTGCTTGATCAGCCCGTTCATATGGCTAATAGAGGTTGCTTTTTCCAACTTCCGAATGAATTTGATGAGAGTACTCATCCTGACTTAATTGCCTTGTCAGTTGTACTCTGTGTTTACCCTTTTGTGGGTAAACGCATTGAGTTACCATTTTCTATTAGTCAGGAGTTCTCGGATCTTTTTTATAAGGTATCAAAAAAAGAAATAGGTCCAATTTCTAAAACGGTTAAGCCTCGAAAGATAGAAAATGGGAAGCCTAGCTTGTCATACAGTGGGGGGGTTGACTCTACTGCGGCTTTAGCTTTAATGCCTAAAGATACAAAAGTATTTTTTCTGGATCGAGTGATCCCTTCCTATACTCGCACCCTATATGATAAAACAGCACCTTTAAGTGCATTATCTGATGTGAAAAAAGATGGTTATGAGGCTTATAAAATACCATCTAATATGGAGTATTTAAGACACCGTGTTGGTTTTCCTGTAGATATAGCTACGGCAGCACCAATTCTATTAAGTGCCGATTCACTTTCGATTGATAGTATTGGCTTCGGTATGGTAATGGAATCTGCTTATCGAGTTGGGCATGAAAAGTACCTTAACTATATTGATCGTGTTCATTATGTTCGATGGGGGGCTTTATTTGATATTGTGGGTTGTAGTTTTTTTCAACCTGTCGCAGGTTTATCTGAAGTTGCTACGTCGATAATCAATGAAAAGTACAATATCTCTAATATGACTCGGTCTTGTATGAGAGGCGGCTTAGGAGACAGTTGCGGAAAGTGTGTTAAATGCTTCAGAAAGTCTCTTTTAGAAGGTGCTATAACTTCAAAAGGTTTGGATTTTGATAGAGTGTCTAAAAATGTTAATAGCCGTGAAGTATTAAAGACTATTGGGGTTGAAAATATTAAACATGAAAATGTTTACAGATTTATAGCGCAACGGTTGAGTAAAAGCGATGGGCTTATAAGTAAATTGTTTAACAAAGATTCATCTTACTTTGTTAGTCAGCTAATAGATAGAGTTGAATACCCGGATGAAGATGTAAAATGGATGGAACGTTGGTATCCAAAATCTATAGAATTGATTCCAGAAAAGTATCAGGCTGAATTTAAAGAAAGGCTTAATAATTTTGTTAAAGATATGGATCAAGAGGATATTGATTTTGTTGAGAGTTGGGATATATCAGGTTTAGATGTTGATAGATCAAAAGCTGAGAAATTTAAAAATTATCTTAACGACCTTATTCAAGATGAAAAGCTAAAGGATTATCTTGAAGCAGTTTAACGTGATATAAAATCTAGAAAAAATAAAGATGGGCTTCTAATAAGCTTTCTAAGCTTTCGAAAGGCTACCTCAAGGTAGCCTTTTTTTATACTTGGTGTTTCTGCTAGGTAATCAGGCCAATTTAAACTTATTGCTAATGTAGACGGAAGCCTTGTTTGTTGTTTTATATTATTGATCAATAAATTTTTATTTTGGGTATTCGACTTTTTGTACAGGCTATTCAATCGAGTGCTATGGCTTAAATGACAGGTAAACTGCTTTTCATTTAAAGCATCTAACCCATACAGTGCAAACTGCTTTCTAAACCCTTTCAATTCAGCCGTCACCTTCGATGGAAAGTCTTCACAATGATCTTGCTCAAATGGGTATTTACCATAAGCTATCGATAGCCGGTTTAATAATTCTAAATCCTCCCCCATATGCCCTACAAACTCTTCATCAAATGCACCAATATCTAAAAAATGCTGTTTATTGCAAAGGATAGTAGAGGTAGCCATGGCAAAGTGTTCGATTGTATTGGTTTTTAATTGAGTGGCATCTAACCAAAGTTGTTCGAAATCGTTTTTAAAGTGTTTTGTGTATTCTTTGCAAAGATATAAGCACGGATACATGTGAAATATATTGGTGTCTTGCTGTATTTCTTTTATATGCTGAGGAATGGCTTGGAATAATTCTGAGTTACCCAATAGGTCAATATCCCAAAATAATAATTGCTT